>Ga0209075_1001637_pt1 | contig 20905 bp, 16 predicted proteins | sample Stecom2011_FD_187523 | JGI IMG/M metagenome (GOLD analysis project Ga0209075, IMG submission 187523) | Agricultural soil microbial communities from Utah to study Nitrogen management - Steer compost 2011 (SPAdes) (version 2) | ecosystem: Environmental > Terrestrial > Soil > Agricultural land...
AATACAGAAAGTAAAATATACAAAATAATTATAATAGGAATAGCCCATACCCATAACATGACGATGATTAGCAATGAAAGCGCTAGGAAAATAAACCTAACTTTATTCTCTTTCCATTTGAAATTTTTAAATTTTAAAGAAAATAAAGGAATCTCAGCAATTAAAAGCAATGAAAACAGAATCGTTAAAGGAATGATTAAATAAAAATCAATTAGTCTCATCGATAGAATAGATTTCCAATTTTCTGCATCAAAGCCATCCCAAAGAAGTAAAGCAAACGAAGCAAAAAATAAGCTGTTCGCTGGCGTGGGCAAACCTATAAACCCAGTGCTTTGTCTTTCATCTAAGTTAAATTTAGCCAATCTAAACATGCTGAAAAAAGGAATGAGCAGTGCAATAAAGGGAAGGTAAAGGTAAATTCCATAAAAATGACTGAAAAGGTATGGCGTTTGATTACCCACTAAATCATTAAAATAAACTGAAATCCAGTAGTGTACACTGTATCCCATTGTTCCTTCTAACCACAAACTATCCTTGCTTTCCCCCATTGCAACAAGGATATCAGAGGCGCCTGAAAGAATAAGTAACACAAAAATGATTAGTCCAGGTGCTACACCAAAGGTGACCATATCTGCCAGTGAGTCTAACTGTTTTCCTAATTCTCCTTGTTGTTTGAGTAAACGAGCAGCAAATCCATCAAAAAAATCACAAACCGCACCTAATATGATTGCCAATACTGCATATTCTAATCTTCCAGAGAAGGTAAAGATTATACTAGCTACTCCAAAAAGTAGATTAAAACCTGTTAATATATTGGCAAATGTGAACATGAATTACAAATATTTCTGAATGTTATATGTCTTAAAGATGATTTGTTTTTTGTGTTGCATAACTTAACGTCCTTTACAGTAACAAATATAAAGTAATCTTTAAATATTATAAAAAAATAAAGGATAACTTGACAGGTAAAGACATGAAGTTAAATAAACCCTTTTTCTCGTAAGATTATTTCCATTTCTTGCTGTATAGCTTTTGCTTTTTCTCCAGCTTTTTCTGCGAAATCAACTCCGTCTGATGCGTAAATAATTCCACGTGAGGAATTTACTAAAAGACCACAGTCCTCATTCCATCCATATTTTGCAGTGTCTTGAAGGCTGCCTCCTTGTGCACCGATACCTGGAACTAGAAAGAAGTTATTCGGTGCAATTTTACGTACATTCTTAATTGCTTCTGCACGTGTAGCTCCAACGACATACATTATATTATCACCGCTTCCCCATTGTGCTGTTTTTTGCAATACATGTTCAAAAAGCTTTTTCCCATTGATGTCAGTGATAAACTGAAAGTCTAAAGCTCCTTTGTTAGAGGTTAATGCTAGTATAATCACCCATTTATTTTGATATTCCAAGAAAGGAGTCACTGAATCTTCGCCCATATAAGGAGCAATAGTTACAGCGTCAAAATCCATGTATTCGAAGAAGGTTTTGGCATAATAACGAGACGTGTTTCCTATATCACCACGTTTTGCATCAGCAATGGTGAATTTATTCTCAGGAATATAATCAATTGTCTTTTTTAATGATTCCCATCCTTTAGGACCAAGACATTCATAAAAAGCAATGTTGGGTTTGTAGGCCACACAGTATTCCTTTGTGGCATCAATTATTTCTTTATTGAATTCAAATATTGGGTCATCTGCATCTAAGAGGTGCTTTGGAATTTTTTCAATATCAGTATCTAACCCAACACAAAGAAAAGATTTCTTTTCTTTTATTTCTGCTATTAGTTTTGCTTTTTCCATTTTTTAGGCTTCTTCTCCTTTAAGCTTCTCGGCATTTTCGGCCATTTTTAAAGCATCAATCATTTCTTGAATGTCGCCATTCATAAATGAAGAAAGGTTGTACATAGTTTTGTTGATACGGTGGTCTGTAACTCTTCCTTGTGGATAGTTGTAAGTTCTTATTTTTGCAGATCGGTCTCCTGAAGAAACTAAAGATTTACGCTTCTCTGCACGTTCATCCTGAATTTTATCAAGTTCAATTTGATAAAGTCTTGAACGTAAAACTGAAAGTGCTTTATCGTAGTTTTTGTGTTGCGATCGTCCATCTTGACATTCTACTACTATCCCTGTTGGAATATGAGTTAGACGAATAGCAGAGTCTGTTTTGTTGACGTGCTGACCTCCAGCTCCTGATGCTCTGAAAGTATCACGACGCACATCGGACATATTGAGTTTAAAATCTACCTCTTCCGCTTCAGGCAATACTGCTACAGTAATTGCAGAGGTGTGAACTCGACCTTGAGACTCTGTTTCAGGAACTCTTTGTACACGATGCACTCCAGACTCGAATTTCATTCCACCATAAACGCCTTCTCCTTCCACATTCATGGAAATTTCTTTGTAGCCTGTTGTACCGCCCTCATGAGAGTTGATTACTTCTACTTTCCATCCTTTTTCTTTGAAATACATGGTGTACATTCGATAGATGTCTTCAACGAAAATACAAGCTTCATCACCACCTGTACCCGCACGGAGTTCAATAATGGCGTTTTTGTCGTCTTCAGGGTCTTTTGGAATCAGCATAAATTTAATTTGCTCTTCCATTTCTGGACGTTTATTTTCCAATTCATCTAACTCCATTTTTGCCATTTCACGCATTTCTGGGTCAGTTTCTTCGCTCAACATTTCTTTTGCAGAACGAATATTGTCTAAGACGTTTTTATATTCTTGGTAAACCTTATCTAACTCTTCAAGGTCTTTGTATTCTTTGTTTAACTTAATATAGCGATCCATATCTGCAATAATGTCAGGGTCAACAATGAGTTGCGCCACTTCTTTAAAACGATAATGAATTGCTTCTAATTTACTTAATAATGAATTGTCCATAAATGTGATTAATATTCAAATGTACCAAATTCTGATCGAATGGTGAGTTGAGTTTTTTCACTTTCTTCTACACGTCCAATAATTCTTGCTTCCACATTGAATGATTGAGAAATCTGCATAATGTCTTCAGCAATCTCTTCAGGAACGTATAATTCCATTCGGTGTCCCATGTTAAAGACTTTATACATTTCTTTCCAATCTGTTCCAGACTCTTCTTGAATTGTTTTGAAAAGTGGAGGAATAGGAAAGAGATTGTCTTTAATAATATGTAAATTTTCGATAAAATGCAAAATTTTAGTCTGTGCACCACCGCTACAGTGTACCATTCCATGTATTTTCGAGCGATGTTTGTCTAGAATTTTCTTAACAATGGGTGCGTATGTTCTAGTGGGTGAAAGCACCAACTTTCCAGCATCAAGAGGACTGTCTTTTATTGCGTCGGTAAGTTGATAACTACCACTATACACTAATTCTTTAGGAATAGAATTGTCATAACTTTCTGGATATTTTTCCGCTAAATAGTGCTGAAAAACATCATGTCGAGCAGAAGTTAAACCATTTGAGCCCATTCCACCGTTATATTCTTTTTCATAAGATGCTTGACCTGAAGAAGAAAGTCCAACAATTACATCTCCCACTTTTATGCGATGATTTGAAATTACATCTTCACGTTTCATTCGGCACACAACTGTGGAGTCTACAATAATGGTACGCACTAAGTCACCCACGTCAGCTGTTTCTCCTCCCGTTGAATAAATTCCAATTCCCATTTCGCGTAGCTCTTCTAATATTTCTTCTGAGCCATTGATGAGTGCGGCGATTACTTCACCATCCACAAGGTTTTTATTTCTACCAATAGTGGAAGAAACCAATATATTATCAGTCGCACCCACACATAATAAATCATCTACATTCATGATTAAGGCATCTTGTGCGATACCTTTCCAAACAGAAAGATCTCCTGTTTCCTTCCAATACATATAGGCTAAAGAAGATTTTGTTCCTGCACCATCGGCGTGCATTACTATACAGTGGTCTTCGCTTCCTGTAAGAAAATCTGGAACAATTTTGCAAAAAGCTTTCGGATATAAGCCTTTGTTTATACTCTTAATTGCATTATGAACATCCTCTTTACCAGCAGATACCCCTCTTTGATTGTAACGATTGTCAGCCATTATTTGATGATTTTAAAAGAAAGCAAAGATAATGAAAATTTAAGAGTGTTTCGTTCGTTTTCTGCTTTTATGCATTAATGTTTTGTTTAAATATTGATTATTTTCTACTGGCTGTATAATCTTACCTGTATTTTTTAGCTATTAAAAGGCAAAAGGCTGCCTCAAAAAGACAGCCTTTTGTTGTATAACTAAAACTAACTATATTATGAAAAAGTTATTTTTTATCGTCTTCTACTTCTTCGAAGTCAACATCTGTCACTTCATCATCTGAAGTTTCATTTGTTGATTGCCCTTCTTGAGCACCTGCATCATTGTTCTGGTACATTTCTTGAGAAGCCGCTTGGAATACAGTGTTTAGCTTATCAGAAGCAACATTGATTTGTTCTATGTTTTTAGCTTCATACGCTGTTTTTAGTTCTGCTAAAGCATCCTCAATAGGTTGCTTTTTATCAGCTGGGATTTTATCACCGTACTCTTTAAGCTGACGTTCAGTTTGGAAGATTAAAGAATCTGCTTTGTTAAGCGTTTCCACTTCTTCTCTTAATTTTTTATCTGCTTCTTCGTTAGCTTTTGCTTCGTTCTTCATTCTTTCGATTTCCTCCTCACTCAATCCTGAAGAAGCTTCGATTTTAATGGACTGTTCTTTTCCAGTTCCTTTATCTTTCGCCGAAATGTTCATGATTCCGTTTGCATCAATGTCGAAAGTCACTTCAATTTGAGGTGTTCCTCTTGGTGCTGGTGGAATATCTGTTAGCTGAAATCTTCCTAATGTTTTGTTGTCACTTGCCATCGAACGCTCACCTTGTAACACGTGGATGTCTACTGATGGCTGATTATCAGCTGCAGTGGAGAATATTTGAGATTTTTTGGTTGGAATTGTCGTGTTTGCTTCAATTAGCTTTGTCATCACTCCACCCATTGTCTCAATTCCTAAAGAAAGTGGTGTTACGTCAAGAAGTAGAACGTCTTTAACTTCTCCGGTTAATACTCCTCCTTGAATTGCAGCTCCAATAGCTACCACTTCGTCTGGGTTTACTCCTTTTGAAGGCTCTTTTCCGAAGAAGTTTTTAACCGCATCCTGAATAATTGGAATACGCGTTGATCCTCCTACTAAGATAACTTCGTTAATGTCAGAAACAGAAACACCTGCATTCTTTAATGCTGAACGACATGGTGCAATAGTTTTTTCAACTATGTCTCCAATTAATTGCTCAAATTTTGAACGTTGTAAAGTTCTTACTAAGTGTTTTGGAACTCCATCAACTGGCATAATGTATGGCAAGTTGATTTCAGTTGAAGAGGAAGAAGAAAGCTCAATTTTAGCTTTTTCTGCCGCTTCTTTTAATCTTTGAAGAGCCATTGGGTCTTTTCTTAAGTCAACGCCTTCATCGTTTTTAAACTCATCTGCCAACCAGTCGATAATTCTGTTGTCTACATCATCTCCTCCTAACTTTGTGTCTCCATCTGTAGACAATACTTCAAACACTCCATCTCCTAACTCGAGAATAGATATGTCAAAAGTACCTCCTCCGAAGTCAAAGACAGCAATTTTCTGGTCTTGTGTTTTTTTATCTAATCCATACGCTAAAGCTGCTGCAGTTGGCTCGTTGATAATACGTTTTACCGTTAAACCAGCAATTTCTCCAGCTTCTTTTGTAGCTTGACGTTGTGCGTCATTAAAGTATGCAGGTACTGTAATTACAGCTTCTGAAACTTCTTGACCAAGATAATCTTCAGCAGTTTTCTTCATTTTTTGAAGAATCATTGCAGAAATTTCTTGCGGTGTATAGGTACGGTCATCTATTTTAACACGAGGTGTATTATTGTCTCCTTTAACAACTTCGTATGAAATTCGCATATCTCCTTTAGCGCTTTCATCGTATGAAGTACCCATAAAGCTTTTAATTGAAGAAATTGTCTTTAAAGGGTTTGTAATTGCTTGACGTTTTGCAGGATCTCCAACTTTACGCTCTCCTCCTTCCACAAATGCAACAATTGATGGGGTGGTGCGTTTACCCTCTGCGTTGGTAATTACGATTGGCTCATTTCCTTCCATTACTGAAACACATGAGTTCGTAGTTCCTAAGTCAATTCCGATAATTTTACTCATAACAGTTTATTTTATTTTCTTGAATTTTCAATTTGATTACAAATAGTCAATTCTTATGCCATTGAATATTTATAGCTTAAGATTGTAGGTTTTGTCATATATTTATGAATTTATGCAGGTAAATACTGACAACTTGTCTTAAAAAAACATATTGAATTGTATAAAGTCAGTTTTTTGTACTTAAAATCAATTGCCTTAAGTCGTTAAATTTGTTAATTTTATAGTTTAAAAAGTATTTTCCAGTATTTTTAGTATATTTAGTTTTATGAAACAACTATTTACGACACTGTTTTTATTGTGCATTTTTTTGCTGGCAAAAGGACAAGAGGTGGTTCATACGCATTCTGTTCACCATTCCTTTATTGAGAATAAGGGACAATGGCCTGAACACGTTTTCTTTAAAAACAATTTTGATCAAGGAAATATGTGGGTAGAACAAGGACATGTTTTGTTTCAATTACAGGATTACTCTATTTTAGAAGATATCCATTTTTCAGGCAAAGAAGTGGATGGCGAAGTGACTTTTAAGGAGAAATTGGTAAAACTTGAGTTTGTGAATGCACTTCATGTAACACAAATAGAAAAAACAGGTGAATCTGATCATTATTATAATTATTTTATCGGAAATGACGAAGATAGATGGGCGTCAGATGTAAGAAGTTATGAAACATTTACACTAAAAGAGATTTATAAAGGAATTGACTTGCGTTTTATTGAACAAGAAAAGCAAATTAAATATGAGTTTCATGTAGCTCCAAATGTAGAGCCTAATCAAATTCAATTAAGGTATTTTGGACAAGAAAAAATGTGGATTGATCGAAGAGGTCGACTTGTGGTAAAAACTGAGTTAGGAAACATTATTGAAGAAAAACCTTATGCTTATCAAATTGTGAATGGTAAAATTGTTGAAGTTGAATGTGCTTTCGAACTGAAAGATGGCATTGTGTCATTTAAGTTAGGGGATTATAATAAAAGGGTAGAACTTATTATTGATCCAACACTTGTCTTTGCTACCTACTGTGGAGCAGTTTCTGACAATTTTGGAATGACAGCTACTTATGGTTATGATGGCTCAGCTTATAGTGCAGGAACAATATATGGTAATTCTCACCCTATGCCAGACCTCAATGCGTACGACGTAACATCCAATTTTACCGTGGTTAATGTTGGGGTGATTACTACCGATGGATTTATTACAAAATATGCTCCAGATGGAACCACAATGCTTTGGGCTACTTTTTATGGTGGAGGAAGTAATACAGAAGGAACAGATGTGCCGCACTCTTTAATTTGTGACTTAGATGATAACATCTATGTGTTTGGTACTACTTCTTCGCTTGATTTTCCTATAGTGAATGGATTTCAACCTACTTTTGGAGGAGGAACGCCTATAGCCATTAGCTACAACGGGACTAACTTTGGAATCGCAGGGACGGATATTTATGTTGCTAAATTTAGTGCTAACGGACATAATTTATTAGGGTCAACTTATGTGGGAGGTGATAAAAATGATGGAATTAATTACATGATTAGCTCTGGAAATTATCCGAATGTGGCTGCATATGACAGTTTGACAATGAATTATGGTGATCAATTTCGAGGTGAAATTATGCTTGATTCACTGAATAATATTATTGTGGGTTCGTGTACTCGTTCTGATAATTTTCCAACTAAAAATCCTTTCCAAGCTACACGAGCTGGACAACAAGATGGTGTTGTATTTAAATTAAAAAATGACTTTTCAGACTTGATTTTTTCTAGCTTTTATGGAGGAGAAGAAGCTGATGCAATATACTCAGTAAAAATTGATTCGAGTTACAATATTGTTTTTGGTGGTGGAACAATCTCACCTGACATACCCATTACCACAGGAACTTATCAAAGTAGTTATGGGGGTGGAAAAGCAGATGGTTTTATAGGGAAATTATCGCCTGACGGAACCACTTTAACACATTCTACATACGTTGGAACATCAAATTATGACCAGATATTCTTCGTGGAAATTGATAGAAATGATAACATTTTTGTTATAGGACAAAGCAATGGCGGAAGTTTTCCTGTTGTGAATGCTTCTTACTTCAACCCTAATTCAAGTCAATTTATAGCTAAGTTTGATCCCGATTTAATCGGAATTGAAAATTCTACTATTTTCGGAAGTGGTAGTCCAACTTTTGATGTTTCACCAGCAGCCTTTATGGTTGATATTTGTGGTAATATCTACGTATCTAGTTGGGGTGGAAGTGTATTGGCAGGAGCTGCTCCTATTAGTAATATGCCCATTACTGCAGATGCTTTTCAACCGAATCCTCCTAACGGTTTTGATTTCCATTTAATGGTCATTGAACGAGGATTTTCAGGCTTACTTTATGGAACTTACCTTGGAGGTGCTCAAGCTAAAGAGCATGTAGATGGTGGAACTAGCCGCTTTGACAAAAATGGAATCGTATACCAATCTGTTTGTGGAGGATGCCCCGGATTAAGTGACTTCCCCACCACACCTGGCGCATGGTCTAATCAAAATTTAGCAAATAATTGTAATGCATTAACTTTTAAGTTTGATTTTAATTTAATTCCTAAGGCAGAATTTACAGTTGATAACTCAATGGGATGCGCACCGTTTGAAGTACAGTTTGAAAACTTTTCGTCTGATTCAGATAGCTATTTTTGGGATTTTGGGGATGGAAACGTGGATTCTACTACATTTGAGCCCGTAATTACGTATTCTACTCCGGGAGTTTACGAAGTAATGCTTTCAGTAACAGACTCCATTTGCTTAATTACAGACTCTGCAAAGCTTGTTATTGAAGTTTTTCCTGCTATTGATTTAAGCGTGAGTTCAGATGTCGATTTGTGTGAACCTGTTCCTATCGATTTAGAAGCTAACTCAAATGGTACAGCTACCTCATTCGTTTGGTCAAGTAATGCGAATTTTACAGATACCTTGAATTCAAGCACCCTTGATTCTCTAGTGACTATTCAAAATCCAACACATGGATACTACTATGTGATTGCTTCCAATAATGGATGTAGTGTAGTGGATAGTGTTTTTGTGAACTTTACGAATGCGAGCTTAGATTTAATTGGGAATACGAATCTCTGTTTAGGAGAAGAAACCACCATCCAAGCAATAAGCACAAACCCTAATGTCACTTTTTCAGATTTTCAATGGGCACCAAGCTCAATTATACTCTCTGGAAATGGAACAAATACAGTGACGGTTGCACCAAATTCTTCACAATACTTATATGTAGAAGCAAATGCTAATAACGGATGTGATGTGGTAGACAGCATCTTGATTTTAGTTTCTGATATTGATGAAAATAGTATTGTAGCTTCTGTTTCTGATGATAATGTGCCAATAGGAGAAGATGTTGTCTTGTCAGTTGAACCTAGTGGATATTCATATACTTGGACGCCTGCAGATGGTGTAAGCAATCCTAATGCTCAAGAAACTTCAGCAACTGTTTACCAATCTACAGAGTATACAGTGTATGTAACAGATGGAATTTGTACTAAATCCTCTTCGGTTTGGGTGAACGCATTTCCATATACTTGCGAAGAACCTTTTATATTTGTGCCTAATGCTTTCACACCTAATGGCGATGGAAATAATGATGTGCTTTACTTACGAAGTAAGATTATTCAAGATGTGATTTTTAGAATTTATGACCGATGGGGAGAATTAGTTTTTGAATCTACCAACTTACATACTGGTTGGGATGGAACTTTTAGAGGAAAAGCATTGAAACCAGATGTATATGACTATTATTTAGAAGGACACTGCATCGATAATCAGGAATTTGTTATTAAAGGAAACGTTACACTTATTCGTTAATTGAAAGTAATAAAATACATATTTGTTTTATGCTTTGTGGTCAACTTTGCTTGGTCACAGGATATCCATTGGTCTCAATTTGATTATAACCCAGTGTTTCAAAATCCAGCTAACGTGGGAAGATTTGATGGAGATTATAGAATTCATGCGAATTATAGAGATCAGTGGAGGAGCGTAACTGTTCCGTTTCAAACCTTTTCTGTATCTGGAGAAGCCAAAAATATATACAAAGATTTTAGCGTTGGTGCTTTTTTATTTACTGATGTGGTAGGAGATGGAAAATACACCACAGTTGAGTTTCAACCGTCAGTGGCTTATACTTTTAAGTTATCTCCTGATTCAACACACACCTTCCGACCAGGTATTCAATTTGGAATTAATTTTAGAACCTTGAATCCTGATGCTTTTTATTATGATAATCAATGGAATGGACAGCAGTTTGACGAACATATTCCACATAATGAATCTTTCACTTCTACCTCGCGTACAAACTTTACTCTTGGTGTAGGTGGAGTGTATGAATATCAAAAAGGAAAACGAGAGCGCATCTCAACAGGTATAGGATTGTTTAATTTAAATCGACCTAATCAAGGCTTTTTTAATGATAAAATGAATCGAGAAATTCGATTGAATTGGTTCGCTAGAGCAGAATATAAAGTAGGATTTGACTGGGATGTTTTGCCAAGTTTACAGCTCAATTTTCAGGGAAAGTATAGAGAATTGATTATTGGTTCTCAATTGCGATATATTTTACAAGATCGACTAGGTATTTATCGGGCAGTTTTAGGTGGAATTTACATGAGAAATAATGACGCACTCTATCTAACTGTTGGCGTTGAATACCAAAATTGGTGGGCTGGAATTTCGTATGACATAAATTATTCATCACTCACACCAGCAAGTAGAGCAAGGGGAGGAATAGAGTTTAGTTTAAGGTATATTATTTTTCATTTTAAACCCAAACGAATTACACATAGAATATGTCCAGATTATATATAATCATAGTATTGAGTTTGTTTTCAACTTTCTCGTTTTCTCAACAGGAATTAAAGAAATATCTTGAATTCGCAAGGGAGAAATACCTTGAAGGAGATTACATCTATGCTTTGGAATATTATGGTAAAGCAATGGAAATAGACTCAAATTCTATTAATACGCTTTGGGAATACGCAGAAACATTAAGGGCTTACAAAGATTATCCTAAAGCAGCTTTTTATTATGGAAAAGTTTATGAAAGAGAAGGTGGAGAATTGTATCCGTCAAGCTTACTTCAACATGGATTAATGTTAAAACAATGCGGTCGTTATGATGAAGCTTTAGAGGTTTTTAAACGAGCCAGAAAAAGATACAGAAGTAATAGTAGGGGATACTTAGCTCGAAAAAGTCGTCAGGAAATCGAATCGACAGTGTGGGCGAAAGCAAATGCTGGTGATTCCTTAAATGTTATTTTTGAGGCTTTACCTGAACATATTAACACACCTAATGCTGAGTTTGGGCATACTGTTTATAATGATAAATTACACTTTTCATCATTGCGAGCGGATTCAATTAGTGAAAAGGAGGAGGTTTATGATCCAAGTTATAGCACACATTTGTTTTTTTCCGAAATAAACGAAGAAGGGTTTAATGATGAGATGAAAATTGATGGTGTAAATTGGGAGGAAGCAAGCACAGGAAATGGAACCTATAGTTTGGATGGAAAACGTTTTTACTTTAGTTATTGCAAGGATGAAGGTTACAATTATCGCTGTAAAATACTCGTCGCTTATGTGGAAAATAATAAGTACGTGGACGTAGATACCTTAGGTGACATAATTAATGTGCCAGGGGCCAATACCACAATGCCTTTTATCGGTGAATGGGATGGAGGTGAGGTTTTGTTTTATGCATCTGATCGAGAGGGCGGTTCAGGAGGAATGGACATTTGGTATAGTTTTATTAGAAATGGGAATCAATTCACCAAACCTAGAAATGTGCGAAGAATCAACACCTTAGATAATGAGTTGTCACCTTTTTGGGATGGAGAAAATAATACCTTGTATTTTAGTAGTTCATGGCACAATGGATTTGGTGGACAAGATGTATTCAAATCAGTGTATGACGGTCAGTTTGGAGAACCTGAAAATTTAATGGAGCCGATTAATTCACCAGCCAACGATATTTACTTTTTCATGACTTCTACGAAAGATTCCGCTTTTGTTAGTTCTAATCGTTTAGGAAGTAATTATAGCAAAAATCCTACGTGTTGTAGCGATATTTTTATGGTGAGAAAACCTATTGAAATAGGACCTCCTCCAATTGAAGAAACCTTAGAAGACTTGAATAGAAGGTTACCTGTAGCCTTGTATTTCCATAACGACATACCGAATCCTCGCTCATGGGATACGACTTCCTCAGTGAATTATATGGACAGCTATTATGATTATATTGAAATGATTGATCAGTATAAAAAAGAGTATTCACGAGGTTTGAAAAATGAAAAAGCTGAGGATGCTAAAGATGACATTGCTGACTTTTTTATTGAGTATGTGCAACAAGGTGTGAGGGATTTAGAGCAGTTTAGGGATTTGTTGCTGATTGAATTAGAAAGAGGAAGAAAGATTGAAATGTTAATTAAGGGTTTTGCCAGTCCATTAGCTCAAACTGATTATAACGTAAACTTAACAAAGCGTAGAATAGCCTCTTTAGTAAATTACTTAAAAGCTTATGATGGAGGCGTTTTTAGAAAGTATTTAGAGGGAACCGCTGAAAATGGAGGAGAGTTAAGGATTATTCAAATCCCTTTCGGAGAATATCAAGCCGATCAAATTACAAGTGATAACCCGAATGATGTTCAGAATTCTGTTTATTCTCGTGCTGCAGCAATTGAAAGAAAGATTGAAATTCAAAGCGTAGATGTGATTCGTGAGGAGGAAAGCATAGTACTTTTAAATGCGAATCAACTTATATTTGATGCTGGGAAGCAAAATGAAGGTACTGTAATTGAGCACACGTTTATACTTCGCAACAATGGTGATGTGGTAATTGAAATTGAGGAAGATAGAATAGAGGTGAGTCAGAATATTGATTTTCAGCTTGATAGCTATCGGATTGAGCCAAATGAAATTTCGTCACTTAAAGTTTCTTTTGATACTTCAGGAATGAAAGGTCATCAAGTAGGAGAAGTGAAGTTGAAGTATAATCAACTGGAGGTTGGACTCACGGTTTCAATTGCTACTTTCGTGGAATAAATAATAAAAAAAGGACGAAAAGTGTTTTCGCCCAGTTTTTTGATGTTAAAAATTAATTTTATTAACTCTCAGCTTCTTCAAGAACCAAGTCCATTCCACATACTGGACAAGTTCCTTCTGCATCATACACTTTTCCTTCTTCACAATCCATTGGACAGTAGTACACTTGATTTTGTGCTTGTTCTGTGTTCTCAACTTCAGTTTCAGCAGAAGAAGAGCATGACGTAAATGCTAATCCTCCTAGGAAAAGCATGCTTAAAAAAAGTAGATTTTTCATTTTTCTCATTGTTTGTTGTTTTATCTATGACATTTAAAATAATCAAAGGGTTCATGGCAGTTGTTACATTGATAATGCGCTTTGCAAGCGGTAGAACCGAATTGAGAAATAAGTCGAGTGTTTACAGATTCACATCTAGGACAAGGAATATCTGGTCCTTTACCAAAAAGAGAATTTAAATCACCGCCTTCTTGAGGAGGTGTAATTCCAAAAGCTTTTAACTTTCTTCTTCCTTCCTCGGAAATCAAATCTGTAGTCCAAGTTGGACTTAGTACAATGTCTACCTTGCTAGAAATCCCTGATTTTTTTAATTTAGTTTGAATTTCTAAAGCCATAAAGTTGGTTGCAGGACATCCTGTATAGGTAGGTGTCATTTTAATATTCCAACTTCCGTCTTCTAATTTTTCAACTTTATGAATTACTCCTAAATCTACAACAGAAACTGCTGGAACCTCTGGGTCTGGAACTTGTTTTAGCAGTTCCCAAATGTCTTCAATTGTAGTTTCTTTTGTGACTTCCATTTTTGTTTAATTTACCATTCCATTCCAGGATATGTTCGTTGCATATATTGCAATTCTGTAAGGAGATATCCTAAATGTTCAGAATGAACACCTCTTCTTCCTCCATCAATTTGCCAATTATCTTCTGGCAATTGTAGCGTAGCTTCAGAAAGTACTTCCTCAATATTTTTATCAAATTCTGCTCTGAAGTTTTTTGCATCTGGAATGATTCCTTCTTTAATTAATATTGCATCCACTTCGTCTTGATAAAACAGTTCATCTATAAATCGAGCTAAATCATTTACAGAAGTTTGTACTCTATTGTGTGATTCTTCTGTTCCATCCCCAAGTCTAATCATCCATTCACTAGAATGTTTTAAGTGATACTTAACTTCTAGAATAGTTTTAGAAGCGATAGCCGCTAAATATTGATCTTTACTTTCAGTAAGTGCTGAAAACATTATGCTTTCGAAGTGGTCGAAAAAGAATTGTCTTGCAATAGTTTTTCCAAAATCGCCGTTGGGTTGTTCTACGAGCAACACATTTTTATAATCTTTTTCTAAACGAAGAAACGCAAGGTCATCTTCAGTTCTTCCTTTTCCTTCAATTTCAGCTGCATATTTATACAATTCAGTAGCTTGACCAATTAAGTCGAGCGCAATATTTGTTAATGCAATATCTTCTTCGAGAATTGGTCCATGTCCACACCATTCAGATAAACGATGTCCAAGGATTAAGCTGTCATCAGCTTTTCGTATTAAAAACTCAAATAAGGCTTCTTGTTTTGTCATTTCTTTGAATTACATGTGTTTAATTTCCTTCGGCACTTCATAAAAAGTAGGGTGACGATATACTTTTGAGTTAGCTGGCTCAAAGAGAGGACCTGATTCAGTTGGATCTGAAGCAATCACATCTGTTGATTTTACCACCCAGATACTTACTCCTTCACTTCTACGTGTATACACATCTCGTGCGTTGTTGATAGCCATTTCCTCATCAGGTGCTCTTAAACTACCTACATGTTTATGACTTAATCCTTGTTTACTTCGGATAAAAACTTCCCAAAGTGGCCATTCTTTATTACTCATAACTAATATCTTCTATATTTAAAATTTTGTTTATCACTTTTCTGCTTACTAAGAAGCTTTTGTTTTTCTTTTCTCGCGTTTATTTGCATAAGCTAATGCGGCTTCTCTTACCCACATTCCCTCTTCTTTTGCTTTTTTGCGTGCTGCAATTCGTTCGGTATTACAAGGACCTTGACCTTTAACTACTCGCCAAAATTCATCCCAATCGATTGGACCAAAGTCATAATTTTGAGTTTTTTCATTGAATTTTAACTGATCATCAGGAATTCTAAGTCCTAAATATTCCGCCTGTGGTGCTACTTGGTTGATAAACGTTTGTCTTAACTCATCATTGGTGTGGCGTTTAATTTTCCACTTCATTGATTGTTCAGTATGTTTTGAATCTTCATCATGAGGGCCAAACATCATGATTGCTGGCCACCACCATCTATTCAATGCGTCTTGTGCCATTTCTTTCTGCTCTGGAGTTCCTTTGGCAAGCGTGGCTACAATTTCAAAACCTTGCCTTTGATGGAAAGATTCTTCTTTACAAATTCTCACCATGGCTCTTGCATAAGGTCCATAAGAACAACGACATAAAGGAACTTGATTGACAATAGCAGCTCCGTCAACTAACCACCCTATCATACCAATATCAGCCCAAGATAGAGTAGGGTAGTTGAAAATACTTGAGTATTTAGCACGACCAGCATGTAAATCATCAATAGTTTCTTCTCTATCTGCACCTAAAGTTTCGGTAGCACTATATAAGTACAAGCCATGACCCGCTTCATCTTGGATTTTAGCAAGTAATGTTGCTTTTCTTCGCAAGTTTGGTGCACGTGTTACCCAGTTTGCTTCAGGTAACTGACCTACAATCTCAGAATGCGCATGTTGAGAAATTTGACGAATCAAAGTTTTTCTATAAGCATCGGGCATATAGTCCTTTGGTTCTATTTTAATTTCAGCATCAATTTTATCCTGAAAATGCTTGTCCAATAACTCAGTATTTTCTTTATTCATAGTAACTTTTTTCTGTAAATTTGATAAGAAGAGTTGATTTTCACTCTTTTTAGCTCCTTTACAAAAATAGGAAATATTTTTTTAATAAACATATGCTAACAAGAGAACACTTTATATAATCTGATTTTTATCATTTAAAAACAATAATTTGAGGATATTAAAGCCGAATTATAGGATTAGTTGTTATTTTTGTCAACCATTAAAACTATAATTGATTCTATACGCATGATGAAGAAGGCAAGATTTCATAATTTAACCATTAAAGATATCAGAAGGGAAACACCTAGTGCAGTATCAATTGCATTATCGGTACCAGAAGAGCTTTCCGAGGCCTATACCTTTGAACCTGGTCAACATCTTAATTTTAAAACAATTATTGATGGTGAGGAAATTCGTAGGTCTTATTCCATTTGTACAGCAGTGTATGAAGGAGAGTTGCGTGTGGCTGTGAAAATTCAACCTTATGGAAAGTTCTCCACTTTTGCGAATAAAGTGCTAAAAGTTGGAGATGAAATAGAAGTGATGACGCCTTCAGGTTTGTTCACAAATCAGATCGTTACGAACAAACAGGAATCTTATTTGTTTTTTGCAGGAGGTAGTGGAATTACGCCTATAATGTCTCACATTAAAACCATCTTGCATACTACAGAAAGTAGTAATGTTACTTTGGTGTATGGAAATAGAGGGTTTAATGATATAATTTTTAGAGAAGAATTAGAAGCTCTCAAAAATAAACACATGGATAGAATGAATCTTGTTCATGTGTTTAGTGAAGAGAAAATTGGAAATAAAATTCAAGAAGGCTTATTAAATCAAGAAAAAGTTAAAGAAATTAATGATGCCTTTTTTAAAGAAGAGAATTTTGATAAAGTTTTTGTGTGTGGACCACAGCCTATGATTTTGGCTGTGAAAGAAGTATACGAAGGGATTGGCGTTGACCCATCAGCTATACATTTTGAACTTTTCTCTTCGCCAGATGACCACAAAAAGAAAGAAGGTGTGTCAACTGAGAAAAAAATTGAAGCGAATGTGAAAATCATCTTAGATGGTGAAGAAACATTGTTAAATATAGATAGTGATGGGCTGAATATTTTGGATTCAGCTTTAAATATTGGAATAGATGCGCCATATTCTTGTAAAGGAGGTGTCTGTTCAACTTGTAAAGGAAAAGTATTGGAAGGTGAGGTGAAAATGGATAGAAATTACGCCTTAGAAGAGGATGAACTTGAAGCAGGTTATGTGTTAACTTGTCAGGCGCATCCAATAAGTGAGAAATTAATTATTTCTTACGACGAATAATGTTAGTTTTTGTAGATATATTATGAGTTTTTTTAAATCTATTTTTAGGAAAAAGGAGTCTAAGCCTTCTGTGGTAAAAAGTAAAAAGCAAACAGACGCAGTTTTAACAATTAAAAATATTGAACGTTTAATTGATACCGCTGTAAAGATTGAGTTTGAAGTTCCAGCCGAATTAGAACAAGAATTTAAGTTTATTCCAGGGCAATACTTGAACTTGACATTAAATATAAATGGAAAGGAAGAGGTAAGGTCTTATTCGATTTGTAGTGGCTTGAACGAAGCGTTAGCAATAGGTGTTAAGAAAGTTGAAAACGGCTTGGTTTCTGCTTTTTTAAACGAGACATTAAAAGTTGGAGATAAAGTACGCGTAAGTTTCCCAATCGGTAACTTTACCCTCTCTGAAAAAGCTGGAAATTATGTAGCGATTGCAGGAGGTAGTGGAATTACACCCATTTTGTCAATTTCAAAATCAATCCACGCCTCAGATCATCAAAAGCTTTCTTTAATTTATGCCAATAGAGACGAGCAATCTATCATGTTTGAGAATGATATTTCTGCTTTTTCGCCTGATAAAGTTGCCGTGACACATGTTTTTTCTGAGCAAGAGAAAGAAGGATATTTGTTCGGAATGATGACGGAAGAAATGATTACGAAAATCATCAAAAACGATTTGTCTTTGTTAAAGTCAAATGGATTTTACATCTGTGGTCCTGAAAAAATGATCATTAATGCACAAAATGTATTGAAAACGTTTGGAGTTCCTGACGAAAAAATATTTTTCGAGCTTTTTACTACGCCTGTAGAAATGGAGGACAAAAAAGAGGATGTCGCTTCTGAAAAGTTTGAGGGAATCGCAAATGTTACTGTAATTTTAGATGGCGAAGAAGAGAATTTTGAACTAGAGCGTAAAGGGGATACCATACTAGAAGAGGCAGAGAGTCATGGAATGGACGCACCTTATTCTTGCCGTGGCGGAATTTGTAGTACTTGTAAAGCAAAAGTGCTTGAAGGTACGGCCATTATGGATAAAAACTTCACATTAACTGATGAAGAAGTCGCTGAAGGTTATATTTTAACTTGTCAGGCACATCCGAATAGCGCAAAGGTTGTCGTGAGTTTTGATGAGTAAGGAATAAAATATAAGAGTGCTTTTTACTTTTCTTTAAAGTTTTCCCAATACCATTTTACCGCTTCTTTCAATCCAGCTTCTACACTATGTGTTGGCATGTAGTTAAGTAATCTCTTTGCTTTTTCAATGGATGCTAATGAATGTGGAATGTCACCTTGACGCGGAGGACCGTGAATCACATCCACATTGAGGATTGAAGCATCGTATTCGGCTAAATGCTTTTTTAGAATATTTACCAGCTCCAAGAGCGTAGTTCTATGTCCAACTGCAGTATTGTATACTTGATTTAAAGCTTCTTTATTTTCAGTTAGGATGGCTAATAAATTCATTTGAAGAACATTGTCTATGTATGTAAAATCTCTTGAAAAATCTCCATTTCCATTTATTACTGGACTCTCAAGATTCATTAGTTTTTTAACAAATATTGGAATCACGGCAGCATAAGCACCTGAGGGGTCTTGTCTTCTTCCAAAAACATTGAAATACCTAAGTCCAATAGTGTTTAATCCATAAGTACGATAAAAAACATCAGCGTAAAGTTCGTTTACATACTTCGTAATTGCGTATGGAGAAAGGGGGTTTCCTATGATCTCTTCTACTTTAGGCAAGTTTTCAGAATCTCCATAAGTAGAGCTGCTTGCGGCATAAATAAAACGTTTTACTTTCATATCTCTTGCAGCAATTAGCATGTTCAAGAAACCAGTAATATTAACGTTGTTTGTGGTGATTGGATCGTGAATAGAACGTGGAACAGAACCTAGCGCAGCTTGATGAAATACATAGTCTTGATTCTCACAAGCCTCTAAACAAGCATTTAAATCTCGAATGTCCACTTCGATAAACGTAAAGTTTTCAAGCTTGACAAAAGAAGCAATATTTTTATAGAATCCTGTTGATAAATTATCTAGACAAGTTACATTTCCACCCAATGAAAGGAAATATTCACATAAATTTGAACCAATAAATCCAGCTCCTCCTGTAATTAATATATTTTTACCTTTTAATATAGCTTGATCTTTCATTCAATAAATTCTGGACGATTTGACTTAAAACTCAATTTTCTCTTACAAAATTAGTGAAATATATGTAATACTTTCTCGAATTAAGTCAAATGTAGAAACAAAAGTATTAGCTGAACACTAAATCTCAATTTATTTATAGCCAAAAATCAAAAAATTAAAAGGTAGAGTTTTGTTGCTTTACTTTAGCATTGAAATAAATTCTTGTTGTATTGACTTTCCTTTATCTGCATTGTACCATTTTTGAAGTTCAACTTTCATGGTCTCAAAATCTGCTTTATTTTCAACCAACTTTTGATATAATTCTTGCGCTTCTTTTGGTCTTGGTCCCCATGTATATAAATCCTCCTCATCCGCATTTCGAATCACTACTTTTGGAATTGATTTTCCTCCATTAGTCAGGTAATTGTCAATCATAAAAGGTGGAGTATCTCTTAAAACCATTTTCAATTCAATGTGGTCATTTAATTCAGTCATTTTATAAATAAAAGGAAGGCTGTGTGCTGCATCTCCACACCAGTGCTCTGTAATCACATACCACTTTTGCTTTTCGGATATTTTTTTTATGATTGATGCTAATTCTTCATTAATACTTTCCGTTTTCAACCATCTATTTTGCCTGCTATTACTAAGTTTTGTGTAGTCTAAATAATCTGGGTTGTCGTATGGTGCTTTTGGGGTTTCTGCGGTTAATATTTCATTGAATAAACTTGAGTATTCTTCCCATGTTAAAATATTATTCATTGTATTGAGTATTTTTATGTTTTCATTTATATCACAATAGAAACACTTAAAAAGTAAATTTGTTTATTTATTTTGAGTTTGACTCACTCTTTGAATAAAATGATTACCTTAGTATTCAATTTTTTATGAAATTTGGCAACCAGTATCGTTATAGTATCGTTAGGTTTTTAGAAAAGTTTATGGATAAATATCGTTTGTATAACTTTTTCTACACTAAAATACTATAGCTACATACTACATTGAACAATAAAACATTATGTTATGAAGATGATTAGAATTGCTTTTTCTTTTGCGTTGATTTTTACATCATTTTTTGCTTTTTCTCAAACAGAAACAGTAGATCTTAGAGTAGATTATGTGCGCAATTTCTTAGATAGCCAAAATGCTACTGAAGAAGAGAGGTTGTACGTTCAATGTGAAATGGTGTTGTTATATGAACAATACGATGAACATGGAATAGATGAAAATGAGTTAAATACTGCATTTTTAGGTGTTTTAGCGACTTATAGAGCAAGTCAAGAACTCAACACGTCTTACCGTTTACACGAACCATCGCACGCTCCTCGGACCTTTGAAGAATTTAGTGAGATAAACCTTACTTGGGTTCCGC
>Ga0209075_1001638_pt1 | contig 20895 bp, 27 predicted proteins | sample Stecom2011_FD_187523 | JGI IMG/M metagenome (GOLD analysis project Ga0209075, IMG submission 187523) | Agricultural soil microbial communities from Utah to study Nitrogen management - Steer compost 2011 (SPAdes) (version 2) | ecosystem: Environmental > Terrestrial > Soil > Agricultural land...
TTCCAGTAGTGGTCAAGGATGTCGTGGTGCGTCTTCCAGAGGTTATTCACGGCCGGGATCAGCCCGTCGAGATCTATGGCGTTGTTTTGCTGTAGCTGGTAACGGTATTCCTTGGCCACCCGGGCTTCTTCCGGACAAGCGGTTTCATCTTTCCAACCGGGTTCTAAAAGAACCGGCAGCACTTTGCCCACCGTAGTCCTGCTTCCAAACTCTTCGATGATTGCTTGGAGGATGGACTCCCGATCCTCTTGGTCATAAATCGAGAAATACTCATCAAGCCCGATTTTCTCGCCCCATTCGCGAAGCACAGATACGGCGAAAGCATGAAACGTATTGCAGAATAGCTTCCGGCCTTCACCTTCTCCAATTAAAGCCATTATGCGTTCCTTGGCCTCCTTCCCGGCCAGGCGGGTAAAGGTTAAACATAGCATATTAGAAGTTCCTACCCGGTGTTCCTGGTGAAGATATGCCACACGATGGGTCAGTGCCCGGGTTTTACCGCTGCCGGCGCCTGCCAGACAGAGAATGACGGGGGCGGTCGAAGTAACCGCCCTCTGTTGTGCGTCATTTAGACCCTCAAGAAGCTTAAGCACTCTTGCTCACCTCCTGGACACCGGACAGATTCCACACGGTCCAACTCTCCGGGGCGACAAAGTTAAACTCAATTGCCCCGGCCAGGATGATGTTGTCCAGCTTATCTGCGACCTGATCTAAACCATTGACAAGCATCTGAAAGTTACGCTTGTCCAGGTGATTGATGTTGTCCATGGCCAGGATTCGGGTGACCGGGTTTGCCCGGTCGATGATAGTAATCATCATAGCTGCGAGAAACACGGTCTGTTGGCCGGTGGAAAGGGCGTCAAAGTTAACGCAGTGGCCCTTTTCGTTGATCCAGCCAAACTGAAACACTTCCTTACCCGTGTCACTCTCGGTTTGGAAATAGGGTTCATGGTCGAAACCCATCGACTTGAGATTGTTCCGTATATCATCTTTAACCGGGTCCAGGATTTCCTTGACCAATTCTCCTTGTATCCCTTTGGGACCAAGTTCTTCATCCAGGGACTTCAGACATGCTGTTTTGATAATAGCCTGCTGGTTTTCAATCGAAGACTGCTGCATTGTCATAATGGTATTCCGGGCCTTTTCTTTTTCCTGGACCGAATCTTTGAGCGTGCTGATCCGGTTCCGGATACCCTCGGCTTGCTTTTGCATGATCTCGATGTCCCCGATGGGTTCCGCCGGTGTATTCATGAGTCGACTAAGTTCATCCTGGTACATTTTAAGCAGGTTGTCCTTCTTTTCTTGAGCGTTCAGCCGTTCATTTCGCTCTTTTTCAAGTTGGTTTATTCCGGCTTGGAGATCGCGGTTTTTTGCCGCAGCCTCCTGTGATTCCTTGAGGAGCCTTTCAATGGCGCTTTCAGCGGTCTGGTGCTGGGACTCAAAAACCTTTAGTTGGTCACTGGCTTTATTGATTTTTTCTTGAATTGCAGCCAGCGCTTGGTCTGCTTTGACTTTTGTCTCTTTTACAAACACCTCAAATTTAGAGAAGTCCTTTGGACAAGAAATGTTTTTATTGATTACGCATGTACCACCCAGTTTTGTTGCGGTGACCAGAGACTTCTCCAGATTATCCATGCCGAGCCTGACTTCGGTCCTCTTCTCCCGGAGCTTTTCCAGCGTTGCCTTGTACTCGTTGATTTTTTGGGCATACTTGGCCCGTTTGGTTTTCCACTCCGCGATCTCCTGGTCTTTGTTATCCTCGACCATCTGCGCTCTGAGTTCATCAATCTTTTTATCAAGATCCGCTGTATCTGTATTAACCGGTTGATTTTCTACTTCAGCGATAAGCCTGTTCAGCTCGTCAATCCTTGCCGTCCGCTGGTCGATAGCCCGCTTTTTCTCCGTGTCTTGGGAAATCTGCTTTTCGACCTGGACCAGTTGCTCCCGGAGCTTTTCCAGTTCCTCTTTTTGCTCCAGGATGTTCCGGTCGGTATCGGCCAGTTGGTTTTTGAGCTCGGCCAGCTGCCGGACGGCACCCTGGGAGTCCGCTTTTTTCCCCTTCCAGAAAGAGAGCTGGGTCTTCGTCCAGTCAATCATGGACTGGAGGCCTTCACTGACACCGTAGTTTTCCGGGAATTTCTCCATAGCTTTTGCGATGATCTCTTCCATTGCCTGGTACTGATCCGGGTTGTTTTCCTGGAGTTCCGGGGACAGAAGGTTTTTACGCAAATGTTCTTCGATCTGACCTCTCCCCCATTTTTCAGAAGATATGGGAGATAGCGAGTAAAAAAAGTCCCGGCGCTTAGCATCTGATAGACTCAGAAATTCACCAAAATCCATCATGACCGGGAAATTGCCGATTTCGACCATGATCCGGTTTCTTTTTTGAGTATCATTACGTTCGCCCTGGCCCGGAGAGGTCGTTATCGACTCATTTATCGATATGGTGACCTCCCCAGTCTTGCGGCTTCGTTTTTCCGTGCGTCCAAATGTGCGGTCAAAACTAAACTTTCCGCGTGTAAGCTCTCCGTCCGCTGTAAGCCCCACGGACATTTCTTCACCCGTGGCCAGTTTGAATGTCTCGGCCGCTGTTTTCCCCTGTCCCGGGACGTAACCGAGCATGCCAAGTCCCAACGCTTGAATGCGAAGGGTCTTGCCTACACCGTTGAGTCCGATAAAAATATCCCGACCGGTGAGCTTTTGCTCGCCGGTCTGTCCTTTGAAATTCTGATAACGGATTTCATGAATCATAACTGCTCACCTCCGGCATCGAAGAGCCCGCCGACTTCCGCGTCTCTACTTTTGCTTTTTGACGGTTTGACCTCCTGTTGTTCTTCAGGGTCTACACTTGCGGCCCGTTCTTCGTCATCCACCTCAACGGTCATATCCTCGTCAGTAGCTGTTACCATGGTTTCCATTATTTCAGCTTTCTGCCCACGAACTTTTACTTCCTGGCCCTTTTCAGCCTGGACGGCCATGTCAAGCATTTCCTCCCGGTCGAAGTCATGCACATATCCCACAACCGGTACCTTTGCCATTCGTGCCTTTTCCGGGCCCACTGTATTCACGTATGTGATATGAGACAAGGCTGGGTGACGGCCAAAAACAAGTCTCTCGCATATTGACTGGGCGTTTCGCTCTGCAAACAGTTTCTTCTGGACGAAGGTTTCCAACGCCTTGAGAATTTCAGCATGTGAAAAATCGGCCCACACGCCCAACAGATCATCGATTTTGAGAAAAATACCGTTCGCTTTTTCCTTGTCAGTGAGCATGGCTTCCGTGCACACCCTGCCGGCGCCCCGGTTATATTTAACTTTTTTGAGGACGTCTTGGACAAAATACATCTTGACGTCATAAAGCAGCGTGGCCGAGGTTATAACGAGGTTCCCAGTGGGACTATAGCCAATCGCCATTTTTTTAGTCCACACCTTGGTGATAGATCCGCTTTCACGATCAGTGATCGGGTAGGGATTAACGACCACGTTTCCATCTGGTAGTGTTAGTTTTTCAGGAGTGATAATTGATAGGCCGGCGATCTGGTTGGCCTTATTAAACCCTTTGCTTGTAGTCATTACCTTTCCCTGAATCTCTGCAAGTTCTGAGTTTTTCTCTTCCAGGGTTGCGACTCCCTTGACCACGCGGATTTCTCCGTTTTTAACCCGCTTAACAAACACTTCGCTATCACCGAGAACGGCGACGCTTTGCATTTTAAGCGCCTCAAGCTCTTTTTTAAGCTTTTTTATATCATCCGTTTTGGCTGGTACTGCCATGATTGTTCCTCCTTTTGAATTTTTGTGATGCCAGGGGCGGGGATTTGAACCCCGCGTCTCCGCCTTCAGCGACGGTATCCTCAACATCAGCATTACCCGGGTTTATCTGGTGCTGGTTTGACCCCTAGACGACCCCGACATATTAGTTACCCCGCCGCCGTCATACCTTAAATGCCAGTCTAAGGTCAAAATTTCTTTCTTTGTCACGAACGGCGGAGTAATGTTTTTTGAGGCTGGGGGTGGGATTCGAACCCACATCTTCCGGTTCGGGGCGGCCGCTCCCGGCGCGATACCCTTTTTTTCAGCTACTTCCCAGCCATATACGCGCTTCATCGGGCATCCCGGCGCCCTCCGCGCTGTTTCCTACCCCTGCACTACACAGAGGCGGGCCGGGTATCCCCTACTCCGTAGCTTTTTAACCACGAGAGGATATCATCTCGTTTGATTACTCCGCCTTCGAAAGGCATGGTCGAGATAAAGTCCCGTTTAAATTTTTGATGTAATTGATATGCGGTTTCTTTGTCTACAAATAGTAGTAAAATATTTAGTGCTAAATCAGCCGGGCCACTCCCTCCATAACCCCATGCAAAACCGGTTGGGGAGTGAAGTCGCCAGATGTGCGGGACATTGGCTTCCGGTCCGTTGGATGTACGACGACAAATGATATTTTCATTAAACGGGTTATCAAGAAGCTTTTTTATCATCATTTTTTCTCCAATCAGTGACAGCCTGAGCTATCACTTGAAACTGTGATGCGGTGGCATAGATGAATATGTGCGACCCAGACTCTAATCTTATGGCCATCCGAGGGCTAGGAACCCCTTCGGTCTCGAAGGAGATATCCTTGATTGTATCTCCATCAATAGCGATGGATGTAGAGAATTTAAACAACCCAGCCACCTCCTTGTTTTTATTGCCGGCTTGGCGCGGTTTACCGGGGTTTCAGCCGGCTGTCTATAGAGGCCTCCCCGCCGTCTAGGAACCTCACATAACGCCGTCGCGTACGGGGAAGCTGGCCTGGAACCTATCCGATTTTACGGTCTTCTTCTGCACAGAAAACTGTAACCTCGTATCCTTTCTTCCCTGCTGTGACCCATTCTCTGGATTCGGTTGGTTCCAGATCCGTGACTTTTTGCAGTAGTTTCCTGGCCCGCTTCGGACTCGCCGGACCGTTGATCTGGATAGTTACCCGCGCGTACCCGGCCCCGGCTTTCTGGAGTTCGTTCTGGATCCTCCGTACAAGCCCGTCGATCTTGGTCACATCTATCCCTCCTTACGAGGTCAAACTACTGCTCTCTGATGCAGGATAAAAACTACTTTTTGCCTGTCTTTTTTAATCTCAGGCCGCGCGATGTCAGCCACAAACTGAGCAAGAATGCTTTTTTCAACAGAGAGTATAAAATCGTTACCCCCGTCCCGGACCACAATCTCGGTATACCGATCGCCGGAGACAACCTTATAGTCATCACTGCTGCAAATAGTCGCATGGGCCTGATTGCGAACCACCTTAGGCATATCGCCTTTCCTCCTTTTGGTCTTTTTGCTTGTCCCATTCGAGGACAATCCGCAGGGCCCGAACCATTGCTTCCATGTCAGGTTCGTATGCTCGCTTTACTTCAACATTTTTTGGTCGGTTCACGCCCTGCGGGCCCCCTTTCTTTTCCATTGACATTCCCCCATTCTGTGTGCTAAAATGGGGTTGGAGTTTTTAACTGGCCGCTGCCAAAGCGGTCTTTTTTTCTGTCTTCGTGTCGCCAACTAGATACAACTGATAGTAAAGGTCTCTCAGCCACGGAGCATCATATAGTTCCACCATTCTGCGCGCTATCTGGGGAGGCGTGAAGGTTATATCTAGTTCATAGTGATATAGTGTTTTATTTGTGACATTCAGATTGAATGCCGCTTCCTCCCGGGATATTTTTAAGCGCTCCCGCGCCGCCCGGGCCGCCTCTCCAAACGTCTTGTATCCCCCGATAAGTACCTCCCTCACTTCATCACCTCCTTTCCATGTAATTGGATAAATTGTCAAGGCTTATAGTATGAAGTAAAATGGCATCACTGGTACCGCTCGCACTGATCACACCAGGCTTCCCCGTCTAACACCATTCGGGTGAGACCACCGCACTTGGCGCAGATGTGGTAACCGCGCCGCCCAATTAGATCCGGCCGGAGGTAAAACACACGTTTCGGGATGTCATACTGGCCGGTTAGCGGGTTGTAAGCATAAGCAGTGGTCTGGTACGGTTCAGTAATTTCAATGCCGCGATCCTTGCCGGCCTTTTTTAGAGCTTCGAGACTATACGGTTCCGGGGGATCGCCGTCCAAAGATACTAGATATGCAGGCTCACCGCCCTCGATTGTCTGGGAATGGATTTGAATCATCGGGCAACCTCCTTTCTGTCTGGTTTAGGAAGTACTCCCTCCCGGATCATGCGATTGATAATGATCTCGCAAAGAGGGTCCCAGTTATCGCCGCCGGCCTGGCTGGTTATTTTCCGGGATATGGTGATGAGTTTGCTGCCGTCTCGGCGGGCTGTGGTTTCGATCTGAACAGACATAAAAACACCCCTTAACCGACCTTTGCCTGCGGTCTTACTACCGTTTCGGTAGTATTAGGGGCAAAATAAAGCGAATCTACCGTGACTCCGAGAACTTGTGCAATTACATAAAGCCTATCGGCATTAATAGAGCACCTACCAGATTCTAAATACTGATACCCTGTGGCTGTCTCCAGCCCTAAGTGCTTTGCCATTTGAGCTTGAGTAATTCCTTCAAGGATTCTTAGCGCTTTAATTTTTTCTAAATCTATTTTCCGTTGTAACAATTAACTTCACCTCCTACCGGAACGGTAATTTCATTATAGACTACCGCTTTGGTAATGTCAAGATCTATTTTGCCAATTTGGTAGAAATTATTCTTTTCTTCTTACCAGTATGGTAAAATGAGTTCAATAAAGGAATGGTGATTTTATGGGAGTCTCTTTCCCCGAAAGGTTAAAGCAACTTCGAGATGAAAAGGAATGGACACAGGAATACCTGGGTAAACTCCTTGGGTTTTCTGATGCCACAATAAATAGATATGAAAAGGGATTAAGGAGCCCGGAACCGGAAACCGTTTCGAGATTGGCTGATATTTTTAACACAACAACTGACTTTATCCTTGGAAGGTCGGATCAACGTAATGAATCCCGTGTAGCAGAGAAACGAGGGCATTATGGACACGAAATCCAGGCCGCCCACCGTACTGATGATCCGATGGACGAGCTACCACCCGAAGCGCGAAAAAGCCTTGAAGAGTTTAAGGCTTATATCATAGAAAAATATAAAAATAAAGACCGGAATAATCCCACCTGAAAGCCTGCAAAAGCGGGTTTTCGGTTTTATATGGGTAATTCGACACAAAACGACAACGGGAGGTTAACATGCCTTACGAGCTTATTAAGTATGCTGAGGCCAGCGGAATTTGTGTTGAATGTTGGGACTTTGCCCCGCCGTTGGAAGCGGTGTACTGGGCTCTTCCTGAAATGCCGCCGATGATTGGATTGTCTTGGAGCTTGTTTTCCAGCCGGGCGCATTTTCGGACTGTACTGGCAGAAGAGCTGGGGCATCATTGTACGAGTGCGCGGGATGGGCTTCCTAAGACGTTCTTTCATTACCGGGACAGGCTGGAGGTGGGGAGAGAGGAGTATCGGGCGTTGAAATGGGCGGCGGATTTTTTGGTACCGGAGGACAAGCTACAAGATGCATTTAAAAAAGGATTAAAGGAAATTCGGGAATTGGCAGAATACTTTGAGACGGATGAGGAGTTGGTGAGAATTAAATTGCGTCTTTTAAGGCCAAGGGGGTGTTTTTATTGAAAGTCCACGGTTTAATATTAATTCTACTACTCTTTCAGTTTTTGTGTATTTCAGAAGTTCAAGCGGCTGAAGACAGCTTTAGATGGCTTTCCGTTTCTTTTCGTACCGATGTTTTGGCCATGTCCGGCGGTCGTAGGATGAAGGGCGATTGGGGGTGGGAATTTGGCGGTATTTTGGCGTCTTCGTACTCAACCCACACCTATCCGTGCCCTCATAGCAGCTATACTATAATAGCAGAAGATGACCTTATTGGCGGCATGGGGATTGACGTATTAAAATTTATTGACCTGGGAAAAAATTCATTATTCGCCGGAGCAGGTCTTTATTGGTTTCAATATCAAATTGTAGCCCGTTCCCACGCGACCGGTCAACTTTACCGTCAATCAATATTCAATCGATTCAAACCGACGTATTCAGCCGGAAGTAAATTCCGGATAACTGATAAATGGGAATTAGGAGTGGGGTATCATTCGGAAAGAGGAATCAACGGGCAAGTAGCTTATAATTTTAAGAGATGAGGGAGGTGGTTGTTATGAAGTCGTGCCCGGATTGCGGAGAACAAAACCTAAGGTGACGAGCCGGGCGCTCCGGCCATTTGTGGGTTACTTTAATTATATCACAATGTATTCATAATACGCGGTCAAAAAAATAATAACCGACTTGACAAAAACCCAATTTGGTGTTGATTTTTCCTTCTTGTTAAGGTAATCTACAGATAAGGTATTGCACAAAAAAAGGGGGGATATAATGCCACAACCAGTTGACATTGAAACAAATATCATTACTATCCCCGAAGGGAAAATATGCGATTACATAGATGGAAAGTTTAGAAATGATACTCCTGAAGAATATGTCAGGCAAAATATTGAAAAAAGGCTGGTAAACGAACTTAAATATGCAAGAGAAAGGATTAAAGTCGAATATGGAATTAAAGTTGGTTCCAATAGACCTAGAGTTGATATCGCTATCTTCCCTGAAGGTTGTGAAGGCTTCAATCAAGAAAACGTCAATATTATCATAGAGTGTAAAAAAGAAACCATTGAACCAACCTATAAAAAAGATGGTATTGAACAATTAAAATCTTATATGTCTGTTTGCCCAAACTGTGAGTGGGGAATGTGGACTAATGGAAAATATAAAGAAGTTTTAAGAAAAATAATTAATGAAAAAGGCCAAACCGAATTCATAAAGTATAATGATATTCCTTCAGCTGATGGTTCTGTTGATGATATAGATCGCCCCAAAAGAAACACTCTACGTAATGCCGTTGAAGATAATCTTCTATTTGTATTCAAATCATGTCATAATCACATTTACGCCAATGATGGAATGCAAAAACAACCAGCGTTTTTTGAATTGTTAAAAGTAATTTTTTGTAAAATTGAAGATGAAAAGAATATTCCTAATCCTCTCGAATTCTATGTAACCTCTTCAGAACGGAATAATCCAGACGGTCAACTTACTGTACAAAAACGAATATCTAAAATATTCGACGGGGTTAAAAAACGTTATAATAAAATATTTGAACCAAATGACAAAATAAAATTATTACCTAGAAGTCTAGCTTATATTGTTAGCGAACTCCAAGGCTACAGCCTTCTAAAAACACATATTGACGTTAAGGGTAAAGCCTACGAAGAACTTGTTGGAGCAAATTTACGTGGTGACCGTGGTGAATTTTTTACTCCCCGAAATGTAATGAATATGACAGTAAAGATGCTCGCTCCCAAGCCGCATGAAAAAATACTGGACCCTGCATGTGGGACGGGAGGGTTTTTAGTCATTGCAATGAATAACGTTATTCACCATCTCGAACTACAAATGATTTCTGCGTTTAGAAAACCACGTTCCGAATGGAGCCATGATGAGTACAGGATGTTCCAAGACAAAATTTCTGACGTAGCGTCACATAATTTTTTTGGGTTTGATATCAACCCTGATCTCGTAAGAGCAACTAAAATGAATATGGTAATGAATAATGATGGAAGCGGTAATATTTTTCGCATAAACTCCCTGCTTCCTCCCCATGAATGGTCAAACGATATTAAAGAAAAACTCAGTGAAATATTAGGAATTAAAAAGACAGCGATACGTAATTCAAGATCAATTGCATTATTTGATGTAATAGTTACAAATCCTCCTTTTGGGAGTAAGATACCTATAAAAGACCCAGCAATTTTGGAACAGTACGATTTAGGGCATATATGGGAGAAAAATAATGGTTACTGGTTTAAAACTAACCGATTACAGTCTTCCGTACCTCCCGAACAATTGTTCATTGAGAGATGTTTACAATTCCTAAAAGACAATGGGCGTATGGGCATCGTGCTACCCGATGCTATATTGGGTTCTCCTGGTTTGGGATACATTAGGCAATGGATCATAAAACACACAAAAATTATTGCAAGTATAGATTTACACGTAGACACCTTTCAGCCTCGTAATGGTACTCAAACATCCGTTTTAATTTTACAAAAGAAAAAGCAACAAGAAATTGATTTAGAAGAAAAAAGTAGAAAAATGGCTGATTATAACATTTTTATGGCTATGGCTGAACGAATAGGGCACGACAAACGAGGTAATCCGTTATTTAAGCGTGATAAATATGGTTATGAGCTACTAGCACCTGAAAAAAATAACGTTTTAGCTATCGGAGAAACAGCCGACGGAACTAAAACGGTTAAAACTGTCTCGAAAACAAAAATTCTTGATGACCAAACCCTCCTTATTGCTGATGTTTTCAAAAACTGGATGCAACAGGAGGGTATAACATGGTAAAAGCGAACAAAGATGCAATAGCGCGGACAATTTCTAAAATAAAAATTATTGATATACCTCAAGAGGGAATAAATTGGGGCAGTGTTAGTCTGTCGGAAGTTTTAGATAGCGATACAAGACTAGAGGCTAATGTCTACAATATTGAGGGCCGCCACGCAAGAGAGATTCTTAAAAAATGTAAATGGAAGTTAACTTCAGTCTGCGGTGATAACGGTTTAGCTACTGCTTACCATAGACCGCGCTTTAAAAGAATCTGGGTAGAAAAATCTCCTTTTCCAATTTATCAGCCATCTCAAATACTTGAAATTTACCCAAAACCTAGCGGGTATATTTCTGAAGCTACAGAGACTGGCATTGAAGCATTAAGGGTAAAAAGGGGACAAATTCTTTTAACTTGCTCCGGTACCATTGGTAATTGTAGTATTGTTTCAAAAACGCTTGATAATAAGATATTTAGTCATGACTTAATAAGAATCGATTGTAAAGATGAAGTTGATATTGGATATGTTTACGCGTTCATAAAAACAAAGATAGGATATACTCTTATAAATACCAATAACTATGGTGCAGTTGTATCACATATTGAACCAGAACATTTAAACAATATTCCTATACCAAATCCACCTAACATGATAAAGAAGCGAATTCACGAGCTTGTGATGAAGTCTTATGAACTACGGGACGAGTCAAATAAATTACTCGATATTGCCGAGGAATTATTAGTCAAAGAATTAGAACTTTCTCCTATTCATGATTTTAAACCAAAATATTTTGATGCATCATCTAATAACCTAAAGAATTATTCGGTAAAGTTTTCCGAGTTAAATAATCGATTTGAAGCCTCCTTTCATGTACCAATTGTCAAATCAATCATTAACCATCTTAAAAGTCATGCAGAAGAGGTTACAACCATTGGTGATGAACGGATTAGTAAAAAGATAATCCTTCCCGGACGTTTTAAAAGGGTTTACGTTGGGGAAGGGCAAGGAACTGTTTTCTTTGGAGGTAAGCAAATATTATATTTGGATTCTTCAATAGAGCAAAAATATTTATCAATAAAATACCACTCTGATAGAATAAAAAACGAACTTATTCTTAGGGAAGGCGAAATATTAATATCAAGGAGCGGAACTGTTGGCAGAATTGCTTTAATTCCAAAGCATTGGGAAGGATGGACTGCAAGTGAAGACCTTATACGTATTATGCCAGCAAATAAGGTAGGAGGGTTTTTATACGTCTATTTATACTCCCAATATGGACAAACATTATTAAAACGGTTTACATATGGATCAGTCCAAGATCATATAGAAGATATTCATGTCGAACAAATAGTAATTCCGTTTCTTAAAAACAGTGATACTCAGGAAAAAATAAACCGTTTGGCTTTGGAGGCTAACAGAAAACGCTACGAAGCTTATTTGCTCGAGCAAAATGCCATCGAAATAGTTAACAAAGCAGTATTGCACAAAAAGTAATTATTTTAGTCTATAACGTCTTGTAGAGGAGCTTATATCATGAAACTTACGAAGAAGTTTTTATTATTTCTTTTTATTTTTCTTTCTTCCTTTTCTATTCTTCTGGCCTCCCCCGCCGATCTCACCGTCCACTTCCTCGACGTCGGCCAGGGGGACTCTATTTTTGTCCAAACTCCCAATCAAAATGTACTCATCGACGGCGGAGACCGCTCGGCCGGGTCCACAGAATATTAAGTTCACTGCGGGCCGCGCCGGCGGCTTCTGAGAAAGAAATGATTGAGCGGGGTGCCAATCTCCAGAGCACTATTTTAAAAATTGGCCATCACGGAAGCCGGACTTCCACTTCCCCCGCTTTTTTGAGAGCTGTCTCCCCGGCCGTGGCCGTAATAATGGCGGGCGCCGGGAATAGATACGGCCACCCACACCCGGAGACAATGGGCAAGCTGGGGGCGGCCGGGGTGGACGTTTACCGGACGGATCTTCATGGGACTATCATAATCACAACTGACGGAGAGGAATTTAGTATAAAAACGGAGAAGAAGGCAAAAGCAGAATCGAAAAAGGAATCCAAACCGGGGTCTGTTTGTTGGCAGTAGAAAATCAGATATATTCTATTGTCTTGACATTTAATGAAAAGAGGTAAAACCACCAAAAAAAGGGGGCTAGTACACATTTTGGGGAAGAAAATACCTCCTACAATAAAATCTGCACATATTTCAGGAGTATATGGTATTATAGCTTCATTAATTGGGGCATTTATTGGGGGATATTTTCTGTATCAAGCCCAGTTTAGAAATGATACTGAAGATATAAAAGATAAACATGTAGATAATGGTATTTATCTAAAAGATGAACCGAGTGAACTGATCGAAGACAGCGAAATTAATATTTCAAACGAATTAAATGATAACGATCCAACACACGATTACATTATTAAGATTATTAAAGACTTTTTTAATTATGAAAGGATAGAATTAGATGACTTCGGTTGGGTTGATTTAGCATCTCGTGGAACACAAAACGAGCTCTATGTGACTTATTTTAACGGATATAATTATTTACTTGATGTTTTTAGCATTAATCAGGATAAACCAGAACACATTTATCGACATGTAGGAGGATTGGGTGACCTTAATGCTACCCCATTTTACTCGGCAAATAAAACATTTTTAATCTGCTCCTTAAGAGAAGGTTCTGGTGTTTACCTTACTTTATCTATACTTGAATATGATGGTATTAGTAAATTATACCCTATTTTTACAATTTCCCCTGAAGATGCTCTTTATAAAGGTAGCATATGGGTTACAAACAACGAAGTGTTTATCACAGGGAACAACAAAAAATATGTATTAAAATACGAAAATGGAGATTTTATACTAGATACATATACCCAAAGATTATCAGCGCCCCCATTTTCAGGGACAAATATTCTCTCAGTTGACATTGATAATGACGAAAATCTATTAGTTTCTTATAACGGTAAGCGACTTAGTTTTAATCAAGTAGACGAAATAACTTATCAATCTCAAGAATCTATTGAAATTGATATTGATGAATTAATTGTAATTGACGACAATATTTATTATGCACCAATGTCCCATATTCGATTTTTGGCAAATAATAAATTTGAGTTTATACCCGGCTTTTTTACAAGCATTATACCAAAAAATCCTGGAAATGCAAGAATAATACTGATTGATATAGCGTCTTATTATATCAATTTCCAAATAATGCCCAGTCAGGTTTATTAAGCAAACAAAATGAAACAAAATAAAATTCAGGAGGCTATATGAAAACTTCCATCTACGCCCGCGTCTCATCCGAAGATCAAGCAGAACGAAAAACAATCGAAAGCCAGGTGGAGTTTGCAACCAAGTACTGTGACCTCCATAAGCTCGAAATTGCTGACTGGTATAAAGACGACGGCATAACCGGTACTCTCCCCCTGGAAGAGCGCCCGGAAGGCGCCCGCTTACTCCAAGATGCAAAAGCCGGAAAGTTCAACTTACTTCTTGTATACCGCCTGGATCGCCTGGGTAGATCTGCACGGGTGATACTCAATGCCGTTCATGAGCTCGAACAGGCCGGGGTCAAAATTCGATCAATGACCGAGCCTTTCGACACCGGAGATCCTTCCGGCCGGTTCCTGCTCACCATCCTAGCCGGCGTTGCGGACTTGGAGCGGGAGACAATTTTAGAGCGTCTCTGGCATGGCGCAAATAGGGCCGCACGGGACGGAAAATGGCTGGGAGGTATAATACCATTCGGCTATAAAGTAAACGACGAAAAACACCTGGAAATAAACGAGAAATCTCTTCCTGGAGTCAACATGAGTGAAGCGGATGTGGTTCGTCTTGTGTATAAGATGGTTGCAGAAGAAGGATGCAGCACAATCAAGGTAGCTGATTATCTTAATGCTTTAGGCGTTCCTCCGGCCTACGTTAAAGACGGCCGCAAAGTTAAAAAAGGAAAACGTAAAGAAAACACCGCCGGCATCTGGCGCCCGGGCCGTATCCGGAATATAATCGTCAACTCCACTTATAAGGGAATCCATTTATATGGTAAACGTACCGATAAACAAAGAGAGCTAATTCCCCGGAAAGTACCGGCCATAGTTTCGGAAGAAATTTGGGAAAAGGCCCAAGAAACACTTAAGCATAATCAGATACATTCCAAGAAAAATTCTAAGCGCAACTATCTACTAACCGGTCTTATAAAGTGTAATGTTTGTGGCCAGAATTACCACGGCATTTCTTACGCTCCCAGGGCCGGCAGAAATCGAAATGAATTATCATATTATCAGTGTAATGGCAAAATCACGTACCGTGGACCGCTTAAAGGAAAATGCAAATCCAAAAACGTCCCCCGGAAGTGGCTGGAGGATTTGGTTTGGAAGGATTGTGTAAATTTTATTCGAAATCCTGGGGAAGCATTAAAAGAACTAGCTGCGTCCATGGAGCAAAAAAAATCGCAAAGAGCATCTTTCGAGGCAGAGCGGGATGCTGTTCAAAAATCCATATATGGTAAGGAATTTGAACGGGAGAGTATCCTGGATCTTTACCGGAAAAAGATTATTAGTCATGAGGATGTTGAGAAACAGCTGCAAAAAATATCTAAGGAGAATGAATATCTGGGGCGCCGGGTCCAGGAACTACAGCAGCAAATTGACGCAGAAGCAGGGATGGAAAATCAATTTGACACAGTTCAGGAGCTATTGGCTACACTGCGAGAAAAGCTGAAAGAAGATCCGCCGTTTGAAGTTAAGAAAGAAATTGTGAGGATCTTGGTGGATAATATTGAGGTTAGGACAATCTTTGAAGAAGACGACGATGGAAATGAGTGTCCTAAAAAGGCACGAATTATCATCAAATACCGTTTTGTCAAAGATGTTATCCGCACGGGCAAGCGTGCAGAGAATAACTTAGATACTCTTAATATGTACCTGGAAAAATGCATACCCTTGCCAAGTGTTACTCATGAACCCCCGGAAGGAGATTCTCCGGGTGCCCGACTACGTCAGACGAGAATATCAAAAGATATGACCATTAGGTCTTTAGCTGAGGCTGCAGGGTTAACCCCTGAGACCATCAGTTATATAGAATCCGGTAGAAATCTACCCTCTTTATCAACCCTACGAAAACTATCCGAAGCTTTGAGGGTCTCTATTTGCTATCTGGGATGCTTTGAAAAACTCCCGAAAAACACCCTCGGCCAAAGGATCACGAAAGGAAGACTATATACGGGAATGACCAAAGAGGAGCTGGCCAGACTCATCGGGGTTGACCCGACTACCATCCTGCGGTGGGAGCGGGACGGGAACCAGCCGTCAGATGAGCATCTAAAAAAGCTGAAGCAGTTCATAAAAATATAAAACCGGGCTGAGGGCCCGGTTAAAAACTTTCAGCTAATCGATCAAGCCTCTTCTCGATGTCATCACCCGCCGCAGTAGACGCCGGCCTCGCGACCTCCTGGACCACCGGCCGGGGAGATTCTGTCACTACCGGAACTCGGAACGGTGTTGCCCGCCCATTCAATCCCCGTCGGAGTGCCTGGCGAATGTGGAAACTCCTCTCTCCTTCCCCCAGTGGCTCCAACCACCTGATGAGGTCATCATCCCGCCCGGGTTTCAAGCGAAATGTATACCGGTACATTATTTCCACACCCGGTGGGCGAACTTGAGGTAACCCCTGCAGTTTGCCATTATAGCGCCTTCAACGATTCGGGCCGGCGCTCCTAAATATGGGATCAAATATTCACCAATTAAAGCGCCTCCACCGCCGGTGATCAGGATTGCATCAAACAGCAAACGGTCCCTATCCGGCCATAAACTGCGAACCCGGGAAAGAATTCCTTCTGCCGCTGCTGAAAACGCCCGATCAATAAGTTCTGATACATCATGCTTCTTCCCGGCCAAAGTGATTCTTCGGTCTCTGACAATTGGCTCCAGTCTCTCCGGAGGCAGTTCGACTTCTAATTCCCTATAAATCTCTCGTGAAAGCTCCTGAAAAGCACTGAATAGCCCCTGCCCGGAAAAAGAGTCGGATTGAGGATTGTTATACTCCAGGGCGTCTGCTCGGCATAAGTCTAGAGTATTCCATCCGACATCAACCACTCCCACCCGGCCACCGGCCAGGACTCTGTCTCGAAGACTGCCCGAATCGTCCAGAATACAATCAAATAAGGTCCCGAAGGGCTGAGGCAGGACTTTTACCCCTTCCACGATAACGACGCGTCGTTCCTTCACTTGAGCGCCGCCCGGCGAAAGGATGTTCACCTTGTGCACGTCCCGCGCCATCTTGCCGTATTCTTCCTTCATCCCGGCAAAAAACCGGACCGGCAGTCCTATTACCAAATTAACTAATTCTTGGGGGTTTTCCCCCACCTGGGCCATTCCTGCGGCCAATAATGCCATTCCCTCTTCATTGGTTGTCCGTGTCCGGTCGGTCGTCATCCGGACCGCTGTGGATTGCCTTATTGCCGCTTCTCCAATCCACCAGGACCGGCCTTGATATTCGATTGCTAAGGATTGCCCGCTCTCCATTCCGGAGGCAAAGTTTAAGGGCTGAAAATCGGCCACCACCGCAGGGAAATTCGCCTTCCTACCATTAGCGCCCAGGACCTTAACTCTACCAAAACCCACGTCAACCGCTGTTTTTAACATCATACCAGCTCCTTTCTGTTTTGTCTGCCCTAGTCTGCCAATGTCTGCCGGTGTCAGACTGAGCCTATTTCAATTATAGAGCCGGGCCGGGACAAGCTCAACGTAACGGATTTCCTTGACATTTTTAGTTGATTGGTTCTCTCCTGCTACAACAGATAAACCAAGGAGAAAAATAAAAAAATATTTGTATAAATACTTGACAAATGCTAGCGTATGTGATATCATATAATTGCAAGGGGGAGAACATTGAAAACTGAATAAGGAGTGGTCGAAGTGCTGAAATACTCGGTTTTAGTTCCCACACACAACAACGAAGGAGAGGAATTCCCTCCCAGCATCATCCAAGAATTCGAGTTCGAGGTCATGGTAATAACCGGGGGAATCACTAGAGAAGGGATAGTCGAAGGGAAATGGTTAAACCAAACAGACAGAAGGGTATACATCGACAGAAACATCAAATTTGTAATAGCAGTCGAAGAAAAAGATCTCCCAAAACTCCAGCAAATCGTCAAAATATACATGAAGCGCCTTGGGCAAATCTCCTACTACTACGAAATAGACCGACACACTGAAGCAAAAGTCGAGTATACAGGTTAGAAAGAGCGGGAGGAGATAGCTCCCCCGCTCCTCCCCCCCCTCTCTACCTAAAAAACACTCCTTAAATATAAAGGAAAGGAGGCTCGCAGAAAAATGAAGAACGAAAAATATGAAAAGATACTAAAAGATGCAAAAGAGAGGTTTGCGGAAGGCATGAACCATCTGGATTTTCATAATCGATATTTCGGAATAGGAACCAAGTTCATGCCGGCAATCCAGGAAGAAAGAAAAGAGTATTTCGAGTCGGGGGTCCCCCAGGAAATAATGCGGATGAGAGATGAGCTAATGAAACAACAGCCGGAGATAACCGATCCAGATGAGGGTGTTCCTGTGCCAGGTGGAAAAAAGTACTCGGGAACCATCTATGTGAGAGCTCCGAAATCCCTTCATCAGGCTCTGGCCGAGGAGGCCGACAGGGAAGGAGTGTCCCTCAATCAGCTTTGCATAACTAAGTTGTCTGTCTTGCTCAACAAGGCGGTTAGACCTTGATATTTTCTGGTAGTCAGAATATAATATAAGCGGAGAGTATTTCTCCATTTCGACCACTTGAGGGGCCCGGTGTCAGCAGCCGGGTCCTTCGTTTTTTAATCTTATAAGCATCTTTTTATAGTCGCCCTCGGTCATAGATATCATATTTATTCAATCGATTAGTAAAGTCTGTTAGCGCTTTATTGACGGCAGCCACCAAGTCACCCCACCGGTCACCCCGGACGAATCACCACCAGCCACCCCGAGGGTCCAGGATAACGATCCCCGGCGCCGAGAGACACCCAGGGTCCAATTCGCAGCCTGGCCGGTAACTACAACTCCGCCGGTAAGACCCCAAGCCTGATTTCTTCTATCTAGCCGATATTGCAAAAATTCAATTTCCCGCCTTTGGCCAGCAATAATCTCATCCTTCTGCCCGCTGAACTCCCGGGCCACCCGGAGATCCTCTTCAGCCTCCAGATAGAGCGCCTTGTATTGTTCTTTCAATTCTTCTTCCCGAGCTAGACGCCGGTCCGCTTCGTCCAGTAACTCTTCGGCCTCGATGAGCGCCTCGATCAATTCTTCCCGGGTAAGGTCGGAATAAAGGTCTGCTCCCGCCCAGGCCGGCGTGGCCGCCACCAACAGCATACAGAGTACCAGCATCATACTCCCGCGGGATTTCCACCGGTTTTTCCTTTCTCGCCAGTCTTCTACTTTTTCTTTCTGTTCTTCATCTTCTTTGGCCAAGGCCTCCGCCTTCTTACGGCGGTCTTCGGCGTCCCGGTCAAGTTCCTTTTCTTTCTCCTGGATCTCCTGGAGTTTTTCAGCCCCTTTCGTGGCTCCAAATCCTGCGGCACTCAACCCGAGAAGCCAGAAAAGGTACTCCATAACCTGCTCCCAGAACTGTGCTACCACCGCCACTAAGACAATCAGAAGAACGACAAAAATTATCTTGCGCATGCTTAGCCTCCTCGTTTCATTTTTATCCATGTTTCAATACCGGCTAACACCCCAGCCACAACCCGCCGGCGGAAATCATCATCTAACGCCAGTCTTTCATCCTCTGGATTAGACAAAAAGCACACTTCCAAGAGTGTTGCCGGCATAACCGTATGCCTGAGTACATAAAGCTGGCCTTCCCGTCGCACCCGCTCCCCGTTTTCCCATACGTACATCGGCCGTGGTTGCGTTCCCCGGTTTACGGTTCCCGCTTGGCGAACTACATTATTGACAACCTCTTCGGCTAGAGGCTTCCCCCACCACGAAAGAGTCTCAGAAAGCACCTGTCGGGTGACAACATCATACTGAATCGCATTGTGGTAAAACCCCCAGGTTCCCCTGGGTTGTGAACTCCAGTTCCAGTCGAAATGCACAGAACAAAAAAACTCAGCCCCACGGACCGAGTTGGCTATTTCCGCCCGTTCCCCCAATGTCAAATAGATATCTTTCCGGCGGGTCAAAACTAACCGGTGGCCACGTTTCTTTGCTTCTTTTTCTATTTCTAAGCAGTAATCCAGAGAGAGATCTTTTTCGGCCACACCGGTATTCCGGCCGATGCATCCCGGATCTTTTCCCCCATGCCCTGCATCAATAACACCAATCATTACACCTTACCCCCTTTGTCGATTTTCCCCTGTACTAAAATAAGCAAGGTATCCAAAAACGGTATTTCCACGCCTTTAAACTTAGCAATCTTTTGCAAATTCTCCAGGACGCTTTTGGCCTCGGTAAATACGATCATCATCTCTATTGTTGACTGCAGAAGGGTGCCGAACTGGACTGTACTAACCTGGTAACCGATAAACAAGAGGCCTGCGTAGATAAGCAGTTTAATAAGCCCTCGAAACATTTTTCGGCTTTCCGGGGTAATTTCCGGGTTCATCCAAGCGTAACTGTACCCAGTGATAAAGTCTGCTATAAAAAGTATGGCTACGGTCCCATACGCCGCTCGAAAAACCGGCCCGAAAAGAAACTGCAGAACCCAAAGTAAAAACCCGGCTGATACTTTGATTGCCGGATTGTCGAGGATTTTTTCGAGAAATTCTTTGAATGTCTGTAGTTCGCTTGGAGTTTGGTTCAATGGTGCCACCCGCCTTTCATTGCAATAAAAAAACCGCCCAAAGTCGGTTGTTAATTTATGGATACACTGTTATAATATATATGAGGTGATAGTCCTGAAAAAATCAATCTGTGTTTTCGTGTTCGCCATGGTTTTAATTATGATATATGCAAGCGCTGTACAGTCTTGTATAGGCGCTCGTGCCGCTGGAATGGGCCATGCCGGGGTTGCGAATTCAACTGATGCTACGGCAATATATTGGAACCCGGCAATATTGCCTTGGACTGAACCCGGAGCTAGTATCGGTATGGTACGGCCACTGAAATATGATTATATTGCTATCTCTTACAAGAAAATAGGTTTTACATATGTTGACGAACATTGGGGTCCATATACGCATATTTCCGTTGGACATCAGTTGACTCCAAGTTTTTCTGTCGGATGTTCTTTTGGCTTGGGTTTGGATATTGATGATATATGGAAACCCTATATATCGCCGGCCATAGTTTGGAAAAATGATAACATTATTTTTGGCATCCTCTTGCAAACAATGTCTAACTTGCGTCCGGCTGTTTCTTATTCAACCGAAAATTTTATATTAGCGTCAGAATTTTATGATGTTTTAAGCTACCACAAGTCACGCCGGTTAAGATTAGGTTGCGAATATCAATTTTACAATTTATTCATACGTTACGGAACTGAGTTCACTGACAGCGATATTATTAAAAACA
>Ga0209075_1001639_pt1 | contig 20890 bp, 24 predicted proteins | sample Stecom2011_FD_187523 | JGI IMG/M metagenome (GOLD analysis project Ga0209075, IMG submission 187523) | Agricultural soil microbial communities from Utah to study Nitrogen management - Steer compost 2011 (SPAdes) (version 2) | ecosystem: Environmental > Terrestrial > Soil > Agricultural land...
GTAGCGATAGAAGACGTCGTCCAGTCTCGGGGCCGCCCACTGAACGGCGACGCCGGTGCGGGGCTCCACGAAAGAGGCGCTGCCGCCGGCGCCCAGAGGGCCGTGGCAGGCGAAGCAACCGAACTCCTCGACGATGGCCTCGCCACGGCTGATCGACTCCTCCGAGAACTGCTCGGTGAAACCGGCCTGACGGTTGGGCTCGGCGAGGAAGTACAGCGGCAGGGCGATGGTGAGGAACGCCGAAGCCGCGATGGCGACCTTCTGGCCCTTCTCCAAACGCCGGGTCTCCAGGTACTGGTCGTCGAAGCCGGGCTGGAGATTGGGTGCGACCTCCTCCGGGCCGCGGTTGCGCAGCGCGGCGACGAGGAGGATGCCGAGCCAGGTGATGCCGGCGACAACCGCAATGACGGTGACGAGCTCCACTCTCAGTGCTCCCCGGCGTCAGCGACGGCACCGATGCAGCTCGGGCCCTGTGGGTAGTTCACGGACAGTGCCTGGGCACGGGGCGTCTCCAGGATCGTGCCGGTCTTGATGATGAACCGGTCGCCCTGGACCTCGACGGCGAACCGGTCCAGGTTCCTGGGGGCCGGGCCGTCGAAGTACTCGCCGATGACGTTGTACTTGGAGCCGTGGCAGGGGCATTCGAAGCCCACCGAGGTGGCGCACCAGGGGACCCGGCAGCCGAGGTGGACGCAGCGCTGAAAGAGGGCCATCAGGCCGCCGGCGGCGATCGGCATGCCCTCGAACTGGTCGGACAGCTGGTCGGGGGCCGGGACCACGTAGGCCCGGGCCTCGGGCACGAAGACGGGCGCCACCGAGCCGTCGGGGGTCACGGTCTGGGACTGAAGGTCGCCCACCGAACCGGCATCCACGTCGGAGCCGAAGCCACCGCTGATCTTCGGCCAGAACATCGACAGCGAGCCCATCCCCATCAGGCCGAGGAAGGCGAAGAAGCCGGCGTTCATCGCACGGTTGAAGAACTGGCGGCGGGTGACACCGGCCTCTTCCGGAGAGACCTCGATGACCCGCTGCACCTCGACGAGACGGACGCCGACCGGCTCGGGCTCGGGCTCGCCGGCCGGTTCCGGCTCGGGCTCGGCCTCGGGCTCCGGTTCGGGCTCGGAGACCACGACGGGCGCCGGGGCCACCCGGACTCCCGCCATCGAGCGGTCGGCCCGCAGGGTCTCTGCGGACGGCCCGCCCTCGGGGCGACGGCGAGCGGCTGCCTGCTGTGACCGCCGGAACGCGATCGTGAACGCGCCGAGCGCGCCGATGACGGCGAACACCGCAGCGCCGATGAGGATCATGTCGGAGAAGCTCATTCGAAGTGCACCCAGTCGAGAAGGTCGTCGAAGAAGATCCCGTCCCTCCACGGGTAGGACCAGTTGAAGCCACGGCCTCTGAACAGGACCCCGAAGATGGTCAGGGTCGCCGAGCCGGTGAGGAAGATCGTGTACAGCATGATGGCGAACTTCCGGTCACTCGGTCGGGTCGACGGGTTCTTGTCCACGAACGGGATCGCCATGAACCCGGCCAGACCGATGAACAGGGGGACCATCACGCCGGCGATCTGCGGGTCGAAGTAGCTGAGCAGCTCCTGGAGACCCAGGAAGTACCACGGCGCCTTCGACGGGTTCGGCGTGGCGTTCGGGTTGGCCGGATCGAGCAGCGGCGAGTGGATGACCACCGACATCACCACCAGCAGACCGGTGATGAGCAGCAGGGCACCGAACTCGATGAGCATCAGGTGCGGCCAGGTGTTGACCTTGTCGTGCGGCTCGGCCTTGACGTTCTGAATGGCACGCGCCTTGACCACCGTGAGGAGACGCTGGGTGCGCACTCCCTCCGGGGTGCCGGTGGGCGGGGCCACCGGACGCGGCGTGACCAGCGCTGCAACCTTGCCGCCACCGTTGCCGGCGGCGGGGGGCGCCTCCGGGGCCTCCGGCTCGGCAGTGGCCACCGCGGTCGCCGCGGCCACGGGCTCGGCCTCGGCCACGGGCTCGGCCTCGGCCTCGGCCTCGGGCTCGACGTCGGGCACGGGTGCGGCTTCGAGCTCGGCTTCGGCTTCGGCCCCACCGGACGGTCCGGGCTGTGGCGTCTCCTTCGGTTCCTCGGGCTGGACGTCCGCGGCGGGCTCGGATGTGACCTCGGGCTCCTCTACGCCCTCGTCCTCCTCGCCGACGGGCGGAGCCTCAGGCGCGGCCGGGGCGGGCTCGGCTTCGGCGGCCGCCTCCTCGGCGGTCTCGGTCTCCTCCGGCTGCGGGGGCACGACCGGTGGGCCTTCGCCCTTCATCTCGGCGAGGACGGCTTCGACGGGCACTCCGAGCGCGCGGGCCCGGGCCTCCGCCGATCTCCTCAGTAGGTCTTCGGGAATCTCAACCATCGGATTTCCTCATCACAGGGGTCCAGAGATGCCGCCGTCCTTGCGCACCCGCCAGAAGTGCACCGCCATGAAGATGACGATGATGAAGGGGAAGGCGAGCACGTGGAGCACGTAGAACCGCAACAGCGACGCGCCGCTCACCTCCACTCCACCGAACAGGGCGAACTGCACCTGGTCACCGATGACCGGTGACGCCGCGGCCATGTTGGAGCCGACGGTCACCGCCCAGTACGCCAGCTGGTCCCACGGCAGCAGGTAGCCGGAGAAGGAGAGGAACAGGGTGAGGAAGAGGAGGATGACCCCGACCACCCAGTTGAACTCCCGCGGCGGCTTGTAGGCGCCGTGATAGAAGACGCGGCTCATGTGGAGGAACACCGAGAGAACCATGAGGTGGGCACCCCATCGGTGCATGTTCCGCACGAGCGATCCGAACGCCACGTCCGTCGACAACCTCTGGATGTCCTGGTAGGCCGCCTCGGTCGTGGGCGTGTAATAGAACATGAGGAAGATTCCGGTGATCGTCAGCAGGATGAAGAGGAAGAAGCTGAGACCGCCGAGGCAGAGCGTGTAGGAGAGCCGGACACCGTGCCGCTTCACCTTCACCGGGTGGAGGTGATAGAGCACGTTGTTCATCACGACGTACGACCGATTTCGGGGGGTGTCCTGGTAGCCCTTCTTGAAGGGCGAACCGGGCCTGAGGATGGACTCCACCACCTGGGAGCCCCAGACCTTCTCCCCCGTCTCCTTGATCCGGTCTTTGAGAGCCGTTCTTCCGTTCCCGTTGGCCACTGATCCTCCTACCAGCGCATACCGTACGAGTATCCGTATTTGAAGTCACGCTGGCCCGTGTCGAAGTCCCACGGCCGCTTGTCGAGACCGAGCTCGGCGGCCTGCTCGGCGAGGGAGCCCTCGAATCTGCCCAGCGAGATCACACCGGTGGGGCATCTGTCGATGCAAAGCTGGCACCGGGTGCATTCGTCCTCGTCGACGACGAAGAATCCGTAGTTGGTCGGCTCCTCGGCGGGGTGGTCGACGTTCACCGTCTCCGTGATGGCATCCAGCGACAGGTAATGGATGCACTTCCACGGGCAAATGTCGACGCACCCTTCGCAGAGGATGCACTCCGACTGATCGATGTGGAGGAACTGCTTCGGCCGCAGCTTGTCCGCGAAATAGTCCCCCTCGACGAGAGCGAGCTGGTAGTCGTCCCGGAACGGAGGCGTCTCGTCGACGACGCCCTTCGGCATCAGCCGTCCCCTCTCACGAGCGGTCGGCCGTAGGGCGAGACCTTCTCGACGGGGGCCGCCGAAGCCGGGCGACCTTCCTTGATCTTCTGGATCTGGATGCCGAGGACGATGGCGACGCCGAGCATGCCGAGGCTGTACCCCATCTGCACCGCGTCACGAACCGCCGCCCAGCTGATCTCGACGACGTTGTTGAGCATCAGCCAGCGGGGAAGGGTGACGGCGATTCGCTGGGACGACCAGTCGAGCTGCGTCTGTGCGTAGGTGAGCCACTCGGAAGGGACCATGCCCAGATAGAAGACGAGGCCGACCCAGGCGAGCATGGCGGCGATGGTGGCCCGGGTCCAGGTCATCGGCTGGTTGAGGACCCAGAGGAAGGCCCCGCCGACCAGGCAGAGGGTGACGGCACCGAGGACGATCAGGTATCCGAGGCCGAGCCAGAGGGCGCCCCGGGGGAACCAGTTCATGAAGTCGACGACGACCGGCGTCTCCACCCCGTCGATGATCTCGGTCTCGGGGAACGACGCCCAATGGATCGTGACGACCCCGACCACGAGGCCGATGAGGCCCGCAAGGAGAAGGCCCCCTCCGATGCGCTTACGGCGCTTGTCGCTCAGTTCTGCTAGCCGATACATGGGTGGTTCAGCGCGCTTCCTCGGACTCAACTGTCGCGCAGAGGCGTTTGTAGCACAATTCGAGCCGGGGCCAGACCCCGGGGGCCTCCGCGCACCCGAATACGAACTCTGAAAAGGGCGGTATATGCTCCCGCCGTCTCGTCTCGCGTGAGGACCGACGTTTGACCAGCACCGCAAGTGAGATCCGGGCCATCCTCGGAGGTGGCGCCGAAGAAGACCGAGTGGCGGTCGCCCATTTCGTGGTTGGCGCACTCTTTCTGTTGCTCGGGAGCCTCCTCGAGGTCCTCGCTCTCTTCGCTCTCCGGTTCCCCGGCCTGCCCGTGTCGTATGGCCGGATCCAGCCGGCAGCCAATCTCGTCCTGTTGATGGGCTTCTGTGTCCTCACGCTGATCGGGGGCGCCTACTACGTGCTCCCCCGACTCACCGGCGCACGGCTCTTCCGTCCGGCGCTGGCCCGGCTCGGCCTCCTCGGTGTCTCCGGCCTCGTGGTCGTAGGGGCGGCGGTGGTGCTCGCCGGGCTCGGCAGCGGGCGCTACCCCTTCGGGCTCCCCTGGTGGGTCGACGCCCCGATGGTGCTGGTCCTCTGGATCCCGCTCCTCGTCACACTGCCCACGATCTCCGATCGTCGGGAGAAGCACTCGTTCGTCACCCTGTGGGCGGTGATCGGGGCGGTCACCTGGCTCCCTCTCCTCTACGCCACCTACTTCGTCGGTCACGCCCCGTTCGTGTCCTCGGTCGCCCGTGCGTACATGGACTCGGCCCTGCTGGCCGGGATCGTGACCATGGTGGTGGGCGTCCTCGGCAGCGGGCTCCTCTATTACACGGTCGTCCGTGAGCTCGACGTGGCCCTGGCCAGCCGCCCCCTGGCCACCGTCGGCATGTGGTCTCTGGCGTTCGCCTCGATCTGGTGGGGTGTGGCCCAGCTCACCTTCGGCCCCGGTCCCGATTGGGTCGCCGGTGTTGCGGCCGCCCTGGGGCTGGCGTTCCCCATCGGCGCCCTCGCCAACGCGGGGAACCTGACGATGACCATGGAGGGGTCCTGGAACCGCCTCCGGGAACAACCCGCCATCGGGGCCGGTCTGGTCGGCACCTTCCTCGCCGTCGGTGTCGGCGTCCTCGCCGCCCTCGGCGCCTTCCGCCCGGTTGCGGCGGTCGTGTCCCTCACGTCCTTCTGGAAGGGCATCGAGTTCGCGGCCGTCGCCGGTGTCGGCGCATTGATGGCGGCCGGCGTCTCGTTCGCCGCCCTGCCCCGTCTCGCCGGACGTGAAATCCACGACGAGGCCAAGCCCCGTCAGTTCGTCCGCTACACGCTCGCCGGCTCCGTCGGTGTGCTCGTCACCGTCGGCGCCGCCGGTGTCATCAGCGGCTACTCGTGGATCGCGGGCGTCAACTCCGGGAGCTTCGTGAACGCGGGCGAGGGTTGGGGGGCCGGCTACGGCGGCGTTGTCGAGATGCTGATGTTGCTCGGTCTGATCTTCGCCATAGTCACCTTCGTCGGGCACGCCGCCTATGCGTCCACCATCCTCGGGACCATCGTCAAGGGACCGGCCCGCACCCAGGAAGTTCTCGTCAGCGTGGAGGATGAGGGATGAGCGACCTTCTCGAAGCGGCATCCGCGGCACTCGGGGTCCCCGCACCCCTGGTGAGCCGTGCCGCGGCGGCGAGGGCCACCGCTGCCGGTGTCTCCACGGACGACATCCTCGCCGCCTGGGCCGGTGGTGCCCCCGCTCCGGCGGCCGCACCCGCCGAGGCCCCGGCGGCCGAGCCCGAGGCCGCCGCACCGGCCGAGGCCCCTGCGGAAGCCCCTCAGGCCGCCCCCGAGCCTCCCCCCATGGAGATCCCGACGGCTCCCGCGACTCCGGTGGTCGCCGCGCCGACAGCCCCGGCAAAGCCACCGGTCCTCGTCGGCGCCGAGGACAACCCCTTCCGGGTCTTCGCCGGCGCCATCGGTCTCTTCCTCATCGTCCTCTTCGTCGGCATCGTCGGACCGTCGGCGCCCGAGACGACCCCGGGGGCGCGCACCAGTGACATCCCCTATTCCGCGCTGGCCGAACAGGGCCGGGCCATCTATGCCTCACAGGGCTGCGCCTTCTGTCACACCCAGATGGTGCGGCCGGTCATCGCCGACGTCGGCCTCGGCGCCGCGTCTCTCAACGACACCAACCAGGTGATCGGCATCCGCAGGTTCGGCCCCGACCTCGCCGACGTGAGCACCCGGCTCGACGCCGCCGCGTTGACTGCCATCGTCACCGGCGCAGGCGACCACCCCTCCACCGGTCTCGGAGGTGAGGACCTGCAGGCCCTGGTCGCGTATCTGTCGGAGTCTGTGTCAGGAGTCTCGAGATGAGTGATCTGCTGGAAGCCGCATCCGCGGCATTGGGAGTGCCCGCCCCGCTGATCAGCAGGGCGGCGGCTGCCCGCGCCGCAGAGACCGGTGCCAGCGTCGACGAGGTCCTCTCGGCGTGGGCCGGTGGCGAGACGGTTCCCGCCGGCGCTCCGGCCGCCGCACCCGCCGAGGCCCCGGACGCCGAGCCCGAGGCCGCGGCGCCCGAGGAGACGCCGGCGCCCGCTCCCGCCGCCGCATCGCCGGCCATGGCCCCTCCCCAAGCGGCTCCGGCCGCGGTTGCCGCCACGCCCGCGCCGGCACCCGCAGAGGTGACCCCCCGTGAGGCGGCCCATCTCCCCGAGGTGATCACGGTCCCCACGGCCGGGATCCGGGAGCGCACATCCACCTCGATCCCCCGCTGGCTGACCGCCCTCATGGTGGTGGTCCCGTTCGTGGCCCTCTTCGCCCTGGGCGGCGGCGCCACCGGGAACTGTGGCTCGTCCACCGAGTTGACCGTCGACGTGGTCACCGGGAACGTGGTCGACTGTGACGGTTCCGAGTTCGCCGGCCGCCAGACGGGCGGCGGTGGCGGCGCCGACTTCATCGCCATGGGCGAACGGATCTACGCCGGCGCAGAGGTTCCCGGAGTCACCTGCGCGGGCTGCCACGGGGCCCAGGGCCAGGGCGGCGCGGGCCCGGCGCTGAGTGGTGTGATGACCACCTTCTCCGCCTGCACCGACCACCTCGAGTGGGTCGCCCTCGGGAGCATGGGGTTCCAGAGCGCGGGCCGCACCACCTATGGCGACACCGATAAGCCCATCAACGGTGGCATGCCGGGATTCGCCGCCTCTCTCAGTGAGGAACAGATCGCTGCCGTGAGCGCTTTCGAAAGGGTCCGCTTCGACGGAGCCGATCGGGACGCCACCCTGGTCGACTGCGGTCTGGCCGAGCCCGAGGGCGGTGAAGAAGGTGAAGAGGGCGAAGAAGACGGTGAAGACGCCGGCGAGGGCGCTACCGAGGACGCCGAGGCCAGGCTCTTCCGCCCGTCTTCCTGATCTTCTTCCCGAGCCCCTCGAAAGCCTCCACCGCACCTTCGGCCAGGACGTCCCCGTCCGGGCCCAACAGCACGGGGATCCGCAGTCCGTACTCGGCGACGAGGGCGTCGTCGGTCTCGATGTCGACGATTTCCACCTCGACCCTGGCCCTGCGGGCGGCCCGCTCTACCAGGGGAAACGCCTCCTCACAGAGGTGGCATCCGGGACGTGTCAGGAATTTGACCACTTTTTGCTTCAAGTAACCACTCAGAGTGGTCGATAATGCGTGTAGCGCGATGTGGGGTTCTCCGTACCCTCATGCCTGATGCACGCTCTGTGCCAGGCGTGACGGATAGCCTCCCAGCCCGCCCCACGGTAATGGAGACCTACATCGTGTAGTCGGGGCCCCCGTTCTTGGGGGCCCCGACACCTTTTGTAAGCTCCCCGCTCAGTGCGCCCCGCCACAGCCATCGTTCTGCTCGTCCTGCTGGTCCTGATCGTGATCGCCGGTGCAGTCCAGCTGTGGCTCATGTTCTCCCCGCCAGGGTGACCGACACCCCGGCGACGAGATCGAAATGCTCGTCGGCACGACCGTCGCGGACGGCGATGGCCATCAGACCGGCCGAGTCGACGTGCAACAGGGGCTCGCCCTCCTCCACGTCCCCGTAGGCCTGCACCCATTTGATGTTGTGGATTCCGGCGCCGATGCGAAGGGTGACCACGTCCCCCGGCGCGAGGCCGATGCCGGCGAGGTCGTCGGGCGAGACGTTGGTCTCGATGTTCCCGTAGCGGTCGATCCACCAGGTCTCCCCCGTCACCGACGATCCGTCCGACTCGGTGAGAGGAAGCAGGAGCGGGATCACCTCCTCGTCGCTGACCTTGGGTCCGAGATCGGTGAGCGAAGCCTGGTCGGACGCCAGGAGGGCGGCGGCCGGGGCGAACACGTCGCGCCCGTGGAACGTGGCGCCGGGCGAGGGGATCATCACCTCGGGGTTCTCGATGGACACGATGGTGGAAGCGCCCCCCACCATCGAGACCGCCGGTGACAGCAGGCCGTTGTCAGGCCCGACGAAGTAGCCCCAGGGCGTCTCGGCGGCGATGGCGCGGCGACCGGTGCCGACGCCCGGGTCGACGACTGCGAGACAGACGCCCTCCGGGAGGTACTGGATGGCACGAACCAAGGCGAGCGCCGCGGCACGGACGTTGCCGGGCTCGAAACCGTGGCCGACGTCGATGACCCGGACGTCCGGGGCCACCCTGGCGATGACGCCGTGGACCACGCCGACGAACTCGTCCTGATGCCCGAAGTCGGACAGGAAGCTGATGGGACGCGTCATGGAGGTGCGACGGTAGCCGGGGGAGATTCGAAGATATCCGGCACCCCTATTCTGGTGCCATGGGCGAATCGAGCACCGAAGAAGCGGTCCGGCTCGCCTCTTCCCCTGGAATCACGATGCTGATCGGGGGTCTCGACGCGGGCAAGACGTCCGTGGCCATCGAGGCGGTGCGCACCGCGCTCGCCGCCGGTCGGCGCGCCGTGCTCGTCGATGCAGACGTTGGTGTTTCGACGGTCGGCCCTCCGGCCTGTGTCTCGATGAAGGTCTTCGAAGGTCCCGACGATCTCGAGCGTCCGGACGAGCCCGACGGTCTTCACTTCGTGGGAACCACCACCCCGACCCGACTGGTCCTCCAGCAGGTCATCGCCACGACCGTGATGACCAACCGGGCCCGGGAGCGGGGCGACGTCGTGATCATCGACACGACGGCGGTGGTGTCCGGTGTCGCGGGCGAGACCCTCAAGTACCACAAGACGGAGCTGTGCCGGCCCGACCGGATCGTCGCCCTGCAGCGCGGCGAGGAGCTCGAGCCGCTGGTCGGGATGCTCCGCCGCTTCTTCGGTGTCGAGGTGCACGTCCTCGCCTCGGACCCGGGGATCCTCCCCATGTCGCCCGACGACCGCGCCAGCAAGCGCACGGAGCAGTTCGCACGGGCCCTTCGGCCGCCCCTGGAGCGTTGGAAGGTGCGCCCCACGGTGTTCGCGCCCACCCTCCCGGTCGGCCTCCAGTTGGAGCGTCTCGACGGCGTGCTCGTGGGGATCCAGGGGAAGGGCGGTGACTGCCTCGGTCTCGGGGTCCTCGACTACGACGAGGACACGCTGCGGGTCATGACCAACTCGGGCGAGGGGATGACCGGTCTCCGCCTGGGCTCACTCCGGATCGATCTCGACGGCTACCAGACGTCGGTGATCAACCTCCGGGAGTTGATGTTCGGGATCTAGGCCGGGCTCCGCGCCGCTCCCCGCCTCGGGAGGCAATAGCAAACGCCCCAGTGACCCCCGGAGTTTCCTCCGCACTTCCCCGAACGGACGCTTCTCCGGTTGCCTCTAGGGCGTTTGATGGGCGGGAATCTACGCAAACCGTGGGACGGATTCAACGACCCCGTTTCGCACAGATCGGAACGTCTTCCAACGTTGTGCGTCACCGAACATCGACTCGACTAGACCGCGCGGCTCCTTACCCACAGGAATCGGGGTTTTCCACAGGCTTTGTCCACACCCCCTTGTTCACAAGTATCTAGGGGGATTTTTCGCGAACCAACTCCACCAGGGGCTCCAGCGCGCCGACCTCCCGGCCCCCTCCGAGCACCGGTCTGCGAGCCCACGACTCGAGTCTCTCCGCGGGGAATCCGGCGACCGCTCCGACCTCCTTCAGGGCGGCCACCGCGGCGATGACGGCGACCTCGTAGTGCCCGTCCCAGGACTTGGCCGCGACACCCAGACCGGCCCGTGTCGCCACCCCGATGCAACCCTGCGCTCCTCCCTTGGCCACGGCATCGACCGCCGTGGCGATGGACGCGTCACCCGCACCGTTCCCCGAGATGAGTGCCGGGTACCGATGCATCGCCTCGTACACGTCGGCGAGGTCGGGATCGGACCCGAGACGGGCGAACATCGTTGCCATCGCCCGCGCCGTCGTCCGCAGCACGGGCGCACCGCAGCCGTCGACACCGACCGGAGTCACGTCATAGGAGCCGAGATCGGAGACCAACTCGATGATCTCGCGCTGCAGCGGATGATCCGGATCGAGATAGCTCTCTGTCGGCCAGCCGGCGCCCACACACGCCGCCAGGAAGCCGGCGTGCTTCCCGGAGCAGTTGTGCCAGATACGACGCGGTTCGGAGTGGCCCTGGTGCAACAGCCTTCGGAGCGCAGATTGCGACGACGGCCATGCCGGCGGGCACCGGAGATCGGCTTCGGACAGCCCGACGCCCTCGAGGACACCCCGGGCAATGGCTACATGAGCGGGGAGACCCCAGTGCGACGCACAGGCCAGGGCGAGCTGCACGGGAGCCAGGTCGGCATGACGACGGGTCACCGCCGCCTGGAACGGCTTGGCCGATGAACGGAGATAGAACGGACGGTCGATGTCGCCCGTGGACGCGATCACGCTTCCGTCGCGGTCGCAGACGGCCACCACCCCGTCGTGGTAGGTCTCGGTGAGGCCGGAGCGGACGCTCCTCGCCAGCATCAGGCCTCGGCCGCCTCGCCCTCTAGCGACCGATAGCGGGAGACGATCTCCGCCTGGATGGTGTCGATGACGCTGTGCAGTTGACGCCGCTGGCTGGACAACGAGGACTCGACCTCGCTGAGCCGTTGGAGCGCCTCTTCGACCTCGTCGTCAGCGAGGTCCGGCAACTGGGTGAGGACGGTGTCGTCCATGATCTTGTCGATCAGCCGACGGCCGGTGGTCGACGGGAGCGGCGGCATCACGTCGAGATGCTTCAGGTTGGGCGAGTCCCCCAGCATGAGGCCCGAGGACAGGATCTCGGGGAGCGCCTCCATGAGGGTCCGCTGCTCCTCGCCACGACGCCGCTTCAGCTCGAAGGCGAGCAGATCCATGCGTCCGTGGAGCAGACGCCGGTAGTAGGAGATCTGAGCCTCGAGCTCCGAGGCGGTGGCGCGTCGCTCCCGAAGCTCCTCGAGGTCCACGGTGGGGAGATCCTCGAGGTACTCGGGTTCCAGGACGATGTCGATTCGCCGGCGACGCTCGCTCACGTCGTCCACGTTACCGGCAGACGGAGATGAGCGTGGGATAGGGGTTGACCGCCGGCGCACCCCTTCCACCCGGATGGATCTCGAAGTGGAGGTGGGGGCTGCCGCCACGGGCGTTGCCGGTGTCGCCGTTGTAGCCGATGGTCTGGCCCTGGCGCACCCGCTGCCCGTTGGAGACGGCCCAGTCGTTCAGGTGGGCGTAGTAGTAGGCGACGCCGTTGTCGGCGGTGAGCCAGATGGTCTTGCCGCCCAGACCGCCGTTGCGAATGGCGACCCGGCCGTCGGCCACCGCGTACATCGGCTCGTTCCAGGGGGCGAACATGTCGGTTCCCTTGTGGCTGCGACCACCGGAGCGAGGGGCGCCCCAGCTGTTGCTGAACGAGGTGCGGCCCGGGGTGAAGGGGCAGATGAACGACCCGACCTGGACCGACCCGGAGGCCCGCTGTCTCGCCCGGGCAGCCGCCTCGGCCTGCTCCTTGTCGTACTGCGCCGACAGGCTCTTGCATCGGCTGCTCAGCTTCTCGTAGGCGGCGAGTTCGGCGTTCATGGCTGAGGTCATCGACTCGACGTGGGCGTCGGCCTCCTGCCGCTTCTCCTCCAGCTCGACGGCTACCTGGTCGAGATCGGCCTGGAGCCGGTCGAGCTCGCCACGCTGAGCGATCAAGTCCTGCATGGTGCGCTGGCCGCCGATCGCCGCCGAGGTCAGGAACTCGGTCGTGGTCAGCAGCTCGTCGAGGGAGGTGGCGGAGAGGATGATGCCGGGTGTCGAGGTGCCGCCCTGCATGTAGATCTGGACGGCCTGCTGCTCGATGAGAGCCTCGACCTCGGCGCGCTGGGCGTCGGCGTTCTCTGCGGACTCCTGGATCCGGTTCTGCTTCCGCTCGAGACGCTCTATGTCGGCGAGGACCAGGTCGTACGCCTGGGTGGCCTCTGCGAATTTCTGCTGGGCGGCCCGGTAAGCCGCGTGCTGCTCCTTCGAATCGGCACAGGCTGCATCGACCTGGGCCTTGGTCACACCTCTCGCGGTGGGCGGCGGCACAGCGGCCACCGCCAATGCGGCGGCTAATACGACCAGAAGAACAGCGCGGGCACGGGCCTTGATGGCTGTCATCCGACCAAGATGCTAACCCCGGCGGTTAACGAGGTGTAGTCGCACCGTCAGAGAATGAAGGACGCCAGCGGGTAGACGATGGCGGCCGCCAGCATCACCCCGTCCAGCGACGGCATGACACCCGGTGACGGCTCTGTGAGCCGGACCACCCCGCGACGCAACATCGAAGACAACCCGCGGCCGGCGACGAGGGCCACCGCGATGCCGATGCCGACGAGCAGGTAGCCGACGACGTTCGCTTCCCACAGCATCGCCGAGACGACCGCGCCGATCACCGCGACGATCGCCGAGGTCGTGATCGGGTCCAGATAGGGGATCGCCGGCATGCGGGAGACGATCGCCCCGAACAGGGTCCCGGCGATCACCGAGACGAGGAACACGCCGACCAGAGACGGGTCCGGAGAAGACGGCGAGTCGGCGATCACCATCGAGGCTGCGGCGAACCCGCCGATGAGGGTGACCATGGCGGTAGGCGCGTAGACGTCCACCTGCCGATACTCGGGGAACGCAACCGCCCAGCCGAGGGTGACCGTGATGGCGAGGGCCATGGTGAGGGTGAAGCCGTCAGCGCCGGCGGCGTGCGCCGCGATCGCACCGGCCGCCGAGGCCGCGGTCACCGCCAGGGGGGCGAACCTGCGTCCCCGCACACTGAAGGCGGCGCCGAGGTCGAGGGCCCAGACCGAGATGATGGCGACGAGACCCGCCGCCCAGATCTCACGACCGCGCATGGCCGCCAGGACGGCGATGAGGGCGACGAGGAACGGGGCGAAGGCCATCGGGTCGACGTTGCCGCTCACGGCGAGCGGACGGTTGCCGCCGGAGACGGGCGGGAGGAGCACGATCTCATCGTCGTCGCCGACCTCCTGATCGGGAGTGGCCTCCTCGCCGTTGACCCAGATGCGGGACGCCTCGACCCCGGCCGCGAAGTCCGAGCCGTACTTCCCGGTGGCGGCATCGATCACCTCGGCGACCGTGTCACCCGGTATCTCGACGCGCCCCGTGCCCGCGATTTCGCGGAGGTTGGCGAACATCCGCAGCCTTGCCATCGACATGGAGCGTATATGGGGATGTGCCGGACGCGTGACTATTCCCGTACGCTCGCACCCATGACGGACCGGATCACCGTCGCCGTGGAAGTGCCACTGGTCGGGGACGAGCGCCACAAGAACTGGGCGAAAGTGGTCGAGGCGGTCGACTCCTCGCGCTCGTCGGGCTGGGCCTTCGAGGGACCCTTCGTGGCACCCGGCGGCATTCAGGACGTGCCGGCAGGATCGGTGCTCCTCGTGTACGGGGAGCGGGGCTCCCGGGCCAACCCCCAGCCACAGGCCCGCGTGTATCGAATCAACGGAGACGCCACGCTCTCTCTCGAGGGGGAGGCCAAGGGAAGGGCCTGGGCGCGTACGCTTCGGGACGTGGTGGAGCGCTGCCTCGACCTCGAACCGACCGTCGCCGACCTCTCCGGCGTCTCCGACGAGACGCTGGCCGCCGAGCTCATGTCCCGGGGCTGGACCGTGGAGCCGCCCCGATGAGGGCGGCCGTGGTCACCCGCAAGGGCGGGCCGGAGGTCGTCGAGGTCGCCGATCGACCGACGCCGGAGCCCGGTCCCGGCCAGGTATTGGTCAAGGTCGCGGCCGGCGGGCTCAACTTCATCGACATCTACCAACGCGAGGGCGTCTATCCGATGGAGTACCCGTTCGTCCCGGGCAACGAGGGCGCCGGGGTCGTCGAAGCCGTCGGCGAAGGCGTCACCGACCTCTCACCGGGTAGTCGGGTCGGGTGGGCCTCGACGCTCGGCAGCTTCGCCGAGTACGCCGTGGTGGCCGCCGACCGAGCCGTGCCGGTCCCGGATTCGGTGGACCTCGAAGTGGCGGCGGCGGTCCTGCTGCAGGGGATGACCGCGCACTACCTGGCACACGACACCTTCCCGCTCGCCGGCGGCCACCTCTGCCTGATCCACGCCGGAGCAGGAGGGGTCGGACTGCTCCTCACCCAGATGGCCAAGCAGGCCGGCGCCGAGGTGGTCACGACCGTCGGCTCACACGACAAGGTCGAGTTGAGCCGGGAGGCAGGAGCCGATCGGGTCATCGTGTACACCGAGGCGGATTTCGCCGGGGAGATCGAATCGGCCTACGGACCGAGACCGCTCGACGTGGTCTACGACGGCGTGGGCGCCGCCACCTTCGACAAGGGTCTGTCGCTGCTCAAGCGGCGCGGTCTGATGGTCACGTTCGGCAACGCCTCCGGGGTCGTGCCCCCGGTGGCGCCCCTGTCGCTCATGACCAACGGGTCGCTGTTCCTGACCCGCCCCACCCTCTGGGACTATGTGGCCACGCGGGAGGAGTTGCTGGCGAGGGCCGGTGACCTGTTCCAGTGGATCCCGGAGGGGCGTCTCGATGTTCGGATCGGTGGCCGCTACCGGTTGGATGAAGTGGCCAGGGCGGAGGTCGAGCTGGCGAGCCGGGAGACCACCGGCAAGCTGATCATCGTCCCCTGATCAATCGGCCGCCGAGCGCGCCGCGTCGATGACTGCCGCGGGATCCTCGAGATGGGCCGCCCAGGCGTCCACCTCGATCACCGACATCGCCGGGATGTCCTGTTTGATCAGGACCACCGACTCCTGCGGGACCGGCCCCTTGGTGCTCCAGACGTAATACGTGGGGGCGGTGATCTCCTCGAGGTCGGATGGGACCAATGACGCCTGAGGCGTGTTCCAGAAGGCGTGGATCGAGGCCGTCGAGTTGCGGAGACGGGCCGCCGCGTCCCGGTCGACGATCTGCTGCGGCGTGGGGCACCAGCCGCCATCGCCGCAGTGGGGAGCCCAGACGCTCTGGGCGAACCGGCCGGAGGTCTCATAGGTGTAGGTCATCGACGCCCCGATGAACGGCAGTTTCTGCGACCGCTGCCGCCACTCGTCCTCGGCCCAGAAGTCCGTGTCGATCATCACCAACCCGGCAACCAGGTCCGGCCGGCGCACGGCCAGGTCGGCGCCGACCTTCCCGCCCAGGCCCACTCCGGCGACGACGACCGGCCTGGTGAACAGTTGCTCGATGGCGCCGGCCACGATCCCGGCCATGCCCCCCACCGTGTGGGTGGGACCGGGCTCGGGGATCCGGGTGCTGAGACCGAAGCCGGGCAGGTCGATGGTCACCGCCTGGAAGCCGGCCGCGGCTGCGGCGAGGTCCGCCATCGCGATCGAGCCGCCCACGTCGACGTCGTGGAGGATGACGAGTGGTGTGTCCCCGGTGCTGTGCTGGACGACACGAAGCCTCACACCCTCGACGTCGAGCAAGCTCTCGGGGTCGACGCTCAGCGACGCCACCGATCCGGTCTCCAGCAGGTCGACGTGGCTCTGCGTCGTGGCATGCCAGATGGCCATGCCCGCGATCACGAGGAGGATGATGAGGACCGTGAACCGGGCCGCGATACGGCTCGGCTTTTCCTGTTTGGGGGGCTTGACGAGACCAACCATCAGTCGATGAGCACCACGTGGACGTGCCTCGGGCCATGAACCCCGAGGTTGAGGCGCAACTCTATGTCCGCGCTGCGGCTGGGGCCGGTCACAACCACCAGGTTTGCGGTGGACGCCACCAGATCGGGATGTGCGTGAGCCCAGTGGGCGAGGCCGGGATGGATCCTGCCGGTCTCGAGGATCGCGACGTGGACATCGGGGACGAGACTCGCGAGCCTCGGCCGGCCCGGTCCATGTACCAGCACGACGCTCCCCGACTCGGCGAGTGCAGCATCGGCTCCGGTGACCCCCAGATCGACCTGCCGGTACCGCTCGAGTTGGCCCCCGGAGGCGGGGATGCGGGTGAGCCCGGCGGACTCCAGGGTCGAGAACACCCCGGGTGCGGGCAGGTCGTCCCAGGCGACGAAGGTCGATGCGCCGTGCCCCGACGCGATGCCGGCCACCACCCGCTCGACGCCGTGTCGGCTCACCGGGCCATGCACCACGGCGCTGACCCCCTGGGCCCTCGTCCGGAAGAGGGCGAGGAGGTCGTCGTGTGCCGGATCGGGCAGTTCGTCCCGTGTCTCCGGAGGGTCGGGGATGTGCGCGGTGAGCAAGGCCGACGAGACACGGGACAAGAAGCGATCACGCTCCACGGCTTCTCCACCACTCGGCGAAAGACACCCGCGAGGGCCGTCTCAGGTCGCGGTGCCGGGTCCATCCGGAGCCCCGGCCGGGGAGACGTCGGATCCAGCCGTCCTTGCTGAAGGGTCCCGAGACCAGACGGGCGAGGCGGCGGGCACGGCGGAAGCGGCCGGGGCTCGACGCAGCACGTGCGTAGGTCCGCACGCCGCCCTCGATCCATTCGGGCAGGTGACCCTGCTCGGCTGCCATCCGCCTCAGTTCGAGGAGCATCGAGGGGATGCGGATCCCGACCGGGCAGACCTCCTCGCAGGCTCCGCAGAGGGTCGACGCATAAGGAAGATCGGACCAGGGACCGAGCCCTTCCAGCGAGGGGGTGAGGACCGCACCCACGGGCCCCGAGTAGACGGAGCCGTAGCCGTGTCCGCCGACGGTCCGGAAGACGGGGCATACGTTGAGACAGGCGCCGCAGCGGATACACGCCAGGATCTCCGCGGTGTCACCCGAGAGGACCGCGGTGCGGCCGTTGTCGACGATGACCACATGGACCTCCTCCGGCCCATCCGGGTCGTCGGCCCGGCGCGGCCCGGTGATGACGTTGGTGTAGACCGACAGCCGCTGACCGGTGGCCGATCGCGCCAGCGACTCGAGGACGAGCGACGCCGACGGCCAGTCGGGAACGATCCGCTCCAACCCCATCAGGGCGATGTGGACCCGGGGAGCGGTCGACGAGAAGCGGCCGTTCCCCTCGTTGGTGACCACCACGACGCTCCCTGAGTCGGCGACCGCGAAGTTGACCCCGGTGATGCCGGCGTCGGCGTCGAGGAACACGTCACGAAGCGCGGCGCGGGCGATGGCGTTGAGCTCGGCGGGCTCGTCGGTGTAGGGGACTCCGAGTCGCTCGGCGAAGACCCGACCCACGTCCTGGCGGGTCATGTGGAGTACCGGGGCGATGATGTGACTCGGCGTGTCCCCGGCGAGCTGGGCGATGTACTCGCCGAGGTCGGTCTCCGTCACCTCGAGGCCCGCCGCCTCGAGATGCTCGTTGAGCCCGATCTCCTCGGAGAGCATCGACTTGCCCTTGACCACCCGCCGGGCTCCCGCCCGGTCGAGGATCCCGGCCACGATCTCGTTGGCCTCTGCCGCATCGGCCGCGAAGTGAACGGACCCCCCGGCTTCTTCGAGCCGGTCGGCGAAGCGGGCGATGAGGCGGTCCAGGTTCGCCAGGGAGTGGAGGCGGATCCGGCGCACCCGGTCACGCAGGTCGCCCGACCAGGACAGTTCCTCGATCGCCGCGTCGCGGGCCGCGGTCATGTGTCTGGTGGCGCGATCGACGGCGGCCGCCTCCGGGGTCCCGAGGAGCCGGCCGGCACGGTCGACGAAGGTGACGGGCTGGCTCATCCGTCCTCGTCGGGCGTCAGCAATTCGGCGATGTGCCGGACCTCGATGGCAGAGCCACGCCGACGCAGACCACCTTCGAGATGCATCAGACAGGACACGTCACCACCGGCGAGGACGTCGGCGCCGGACTCCTCGAGACGGTCGAGACGGGCATCCATGATGGCCGCGGACACCTCGGGCATTGCCACCGAGAAGAGCCCGCCGAAGCCACAGCACTCGGTGCCGTCGTACTCGACCCTGACGGCGCCCTCGAGGAGGCGATCGGCGCACTCCGCCAGCCCGAGACCCCGCAGACCGTGGCAGGAGTGCTGGTAGGCGACCGCTCCGTCCGACTTCGCCCGCAGCGGGGCGTCGAGGTCGGTCACCAGGAAGCGTGTCAGCTCACGGGTCCGTCCGGCGAGTTGGTTCGCCGCCTCTTCGTCAGCCGTGCCGGCGAAGAGCCTCGGATAGTGGTGGGTGATCATCTCGGCACAGGAACCGGAGGGGACCACGACCGTGTCGTCGGAGCCGGAGAAGACCTCGATGGTGCGCTTCGCCATCCGGCGGGCCTCGTCGACCATGCCCACGTTCATGGCCGGCTGCCCGCAGCAGGTCTGACCCTCCGGGACGTCGATCTGGCATCCCGCCGCCTCGAGAGCCGAGACCGCGGCCCTTCCGACGTGCGGCGTCATGTTGTCGACGAGGCACGTGGGCATGAATTGGACGCGCATCCGGTTCAAGACGATATCCCCCTACCGTTCGACCCCGTGCTCATACCCATCAGCGGCCCGCGCATGGGCCGGAGAATGACCCAGTTGCTGTTCGGTCTCATCGCCTTCGGCGTCGGGATCGGCCTGATGCTGCAGTCGGGCCTCGGCGTCCCGCCGTGGGACGTGCTCCACCAGGGACTGTCCGTGCGCTTCGGCCTCACCGTCGGGGTGTGGTCGGTGATCATCTCGGTCGTCGTCCTGCTCTTGTGGATCCCTCTGCGTGAGCGGTTCGGCATCGGGACCCTCCTCAACGCCGTGATCATCGGACTGACCATCGACGGCACCGCCGCGGTGGTTCCCGAAGCCGAAGGCGCCGTGCTGGCCTGGGTGATGCTTCTCGGCGGGGTGCTCGCCATCGGCATCGCCAGCGGCATGTACATCGGGGCCAACCTCGGGCCAGGACCGAGGGACGGTCTGATGACCGGCATCGCCAAACGGGGCCCCTCGATCCGTCTGACCCGGGCCCTCATCGAAGTCTCGGTGCTCGCCCTCGGTTGGATCCTGGGCGGCACTTTCGGAGTGGGCACGGTGGTCTACGCCCTCGCCATCGGGCCGCTGGTCCAGATCTTCCTCCCCCGCTGGGACCTCGGATTCGACACCGAACGCGACCAGCCGTCGACGGGGCGAAAGACCCTGCAGGGCTGACCTGCGCTTCGCTTTAATCCACTGACAGGAGGTCAACATGACCGAAAATCAGAACGGTCAATCCGGACCGGGTACCCCTCCCGCATCAGCACGCCTCGCCCGCAGCCGCACGGACAGGGTGATCGGTGGTGTCGCGGGAGGGCTCGGTGAGTACTTCGGCGTCGATCCCGTGTGGTTTCGGCTCGGGTTCGTCGTCTTCACGCTGGCGGGAGGCTCCGGCATCCTCGCCTACCTGATCGCCTGGGTGATCATCCCCGAGGCGGGTGACGAGGCGTCGGGGCCGCGGACCCCGGCCAAGCCCCTCGGCCCGCAAGGGTCGCTGATCGCCGGCTTGGCGCTGGTGGCAATCGGCATCGTCCTGCTGCTCAAGCAGTTCGTGCCCTGGTTCAGCGAGCTGTTGTGGCCGATGGCGATCGTGGTCGCCGGGCTCGCCCTGATATTGATGGGATTGCGTCATGACCGATCCTGAGATCCACGTGGAGCCCACGACCACTCCCGAGTCGCACCTGCCGTCATACGGCACGGTCGTGACCGGGATCATCCTCGTGGTGCTCGGGGTGCTCTGGCTCCTCGATGTCGCCGACGTCCTCTCGATCAGCCTGGGAATGGTCTTCCCGCTCGCCCTGGCGGTGGTGGGCCTGGCCCTGATGGTGGGTTCGTTCCGGGGCCATCACCCCGGGCTGGTCACCCTCGGCGTGTTCCTCACCATCCTCACCCTGATGGTCTCGTTCCTCCCCGGCACGTTCCGGGGCGGGATCGGAGACCGCGAAGTGAGGGTCACCGAGATGAGCCAGCTCGAGGACAGCTACGGGATGGCCCTCGGCAAGATCACGCTCGACCTCACCGACCTGGAGATGACCGAGTCGGCCGAGGTGCAGCTCTCGGTCGGCGCCGGTGAAGTGCAGGTGCGGGTGCCGGACGACGTCCCCTTCCGGGTGGTTGGCTCGGTCGGCGCCGGCGAGATCATCGTCGCCGACGAGACCGCCCAGGGGATCACTCCCCGTCTCGAGTACACCGGTCCGGGTTACGAGGACGCTTCCACGACCCTGACACTGAACATCGACGTGGGAGCGGGAAAGATCGAGGTGCGGTGATGAAGATGCACATCGGCTCGTTCGTCACGGGTCTCGTGTTCCTGGCGGTCGGGGTGGCCTTCGCTCTGGAGGCGGCCGGGGTCTGGGAGATCCGGATATCGGACCTCAGGCTCATCGGCCCTCTCGC
>Ga0209075_1001640_pt1 | contig 20886 bp, 19 predicted proteins | sample Stecom2011_FD_187523 | JGI IMG/M metagenome (GOLD analysis project Ga0209075, IMG submission 187523) | Agricultural soil microbial communities from Utah to study Nitrogen management - Steer compost 2011 (SPAdes) (version 2) | ecosystem: Environmental > Terrestrial > Soil > Agricultural land...
TTTTTCTAAAAGAACTAGAAATAGCTTTAATCGATTAACCCCAACAAGATTTAATATGGATAACCTCGAATACAACCGAAATGAAATGAAGGTTTTATTCGGGAGAAATGAATCCGCTTATACTTAGAACTCCAGAGGAGTTCAACTTTTGGAATTTAGATATTCAGAAGAACTGAGAAATTTATTGAAATTCCGCCTTCTCGGTATTCGCAGAACGGTCGATTTTTTTAACCAATCCTTGTAGTACGTTTCCAGGACCGACTTCTATAAAATGCGTTGCGCCATCCTTGATCATATTTTGTACACTTTGTGTCCATTTTACGGGAGCCGTCAATTGGGCAATCAGATTCTTTTTAATAGCTGATGGTTCGGTTACCGCAATTGTCGATACGTTTTGATAAATCGGACAAATGGGTTTGTTGAATGTTGTGTTTTCTATCGCTGCCGCTAATTCTTCACGTGCGGGTTCCATCAATGGACTGTGGAAAGCACCGCCCACAGGCAACATCAACGCGCGACGGGCGCCGGCTTCTTTTAAGCTTTCGCAGGCTCTTTCCACGGCATCAACTTCGCCAGAAATTACAAGCTGGCCCGGGCAGTTGTAATTGGCTGCCACCACAATTCCTTCCGTTTTGGCACAAATTTCTTCTACAATTTGATCCTCTAATCCCAAAACAGCTGCCATCGTGGAAGGTGTTATTTCACACGCTTTTTGCATCGCCAATGCACGTTTGTAAACCAATTGCAGCCCATCGGCAAAATTGAGTGTTTTGTTGGCAACCAAGGCTGAGATTTCCCCTAGAGAATGTCCGGCAACCATATCGGGTTGAAACCGATCTCCCATAACTTCCGCCAAAATAGTGGAGTGTAGGAAAATCGCTGGCTGGGTCACTTTGGTTTGTTTGAGCTCTTCAGCCGAACCTTCAAACATTGTTTGAGAAATTTTAAAACCTAAAATATCATCGGCCTGTTGAAATAGTTCTTTTGCTTGTTCAGATGCATCAAAAAGGTCCTTACCCATTCCCGAAAATTGGGCGCCTTGACCAGGAAAGAGATATGCTTTCATAAATAGTCTTTTTTTTATAAACGGTAAAAATAGTTATAAAATAGCCTCGAAAGGAGAGGAGTTACAGATATTTTGAAATCACCACTTTTACCTGGCACAGATATCCGCTGCCAAATAAATTGAGATGAACGAGTAAATAATACAATTGCCAAATGTCCATCCGTTGTTTCCAATCGGGTGTCAATGGAAAAATCGAGTCGTAAATGTCGAAAGTTTCTTGTGGATACCCACCGAATAACTGCATCATCCCCAAATCCATTTCCCGAGGGGCGAAAGCTACGGCAGGATCGATCAATACTGGTTCAATATCTTTCGAAACCATGTAGTTTCCCGCCCATAAATCGCCGTGAATGAGTGCCGGTGGTTCTTCTGGGATTTCATTTGAAATATGTTTGAAAAACAAGTCGAGTTTCTTAAAATCGAATCCATTGTCAGAAGCCAATCTAAATTGCGGTTCCATTCTTTGGGTGATGTAGAATTCAGACGCCGAGTCGTGAAGCGTATTGTGCTGCGGAAGACTCCCGATATAATTGTCGTGATCAAGTCCGAAATCCTCTTGCGTGGTTTGGTGTAATTGCGCCAGATGCGATGCAAAGGATTCCCAAAACGCGACAGTGGGATTTCCTTCGGGAATATATTCAAGTAATAAATAGCTTTTCCCCCCAATCGTTCCATGTCCGATAACTTTCGGAATTTTAAAACTGTTGGATTGTCTAAGGAGTTCAAGGCCTTTGGCTTCGGCGGCGAACATCCCAGGAAATTTTGTGGCGTGGTTCACCTTAACGACGTATTTTCCGGAAGTGCACGACAATAAAAAAACATCATTGATATCGCCACCGGTTAAGCGTCTTGTCGTGGTAAGACTGAGATCGTTCTCAGAGGCAATGGTGTCGAGTAGGATATTCACAGGAAAGATTATGAATCGAAAATTTGTTTTGGATTATTTCTTTTTGCGCATCCAGGTTTCATAGGTGAAAGCATATTTGTGTCGATCGTCTTTTTCGTTTCGCTTTTCAGAAACAAGTTCCCATTCGTCTTTCGAAAATTCAGGAAAAAAAGTATCGGCTTCCGGAAAACTCCCGTGGACCCGCGTAAGTTCCATTTTATCGGCATGTTCTAGAGCAAGACTGTAAATTTCACCTCCTCCGATGATATAGACGTCTTTTTTAGATTCTGCTTTCCTAAGGGCTTCTTCCATACTATAAACCACAACAGCGCCAGTTTTTCCATATGATCTGTTTTCTGTAAGAACAATATGAACCCGATCGGGCAACGGTCCGTCCAAAGATTCAAAAGTCTTTCGTCCCATAATCAAAAAATGATGGGAAGTCAGTTTTTTAAAACGCTTGAAATCATCTGGAAGATGCCATAACAAGCCGTTTTCTTTGCCTAGTTCGTTATTTTCGCCAATAGCGGCAATTAAAATTTTCATGAGTCTTGTGGTGTTATAGGAGGATGATCTGGGTTTGATTCAGTAGGTGTTTCAAATTCTGTATCTGCTCTTTTCTGTAATTCAGCAATTCGCTTCACTTGTTTCGCTTTAAGCTTTTCCAGTTGCTTGTCCTCCCATTCTTTTCCCATAAAAGAATTGATGACAAAGACGTTGAGAACGTGGACAAGCAAAAAGAACAACCAAATCAAAATGGCATAGACATACCAATTGTTGAGATATTCATTTCCTTTGTTGAGAAAGGCACTTAAAATGATGAAGAGTACCGAACCAGCGAGGAAAAATACAAAGTGACGAAAGAGTTTTTTCTTTTGCCTAATGCGTTGAAGCGCATAATTGTACTGCTCGCGCTGCTCAGAATCAATTCGTTCCGATTTTTTAGTTTTTGAAAACATAGATTGCTATTTTTGAATGACTATTACGTCAGAACTACAAGGTAGTCTATCAGTAAAAATACCGAAAATCAAACACTTTAACTCTCTATTTATGGAAGATTTCAGAAAGCATTATGAAGCGATTAACCAATATACCTATCTCGACACGGCATCTTGTGGCCTGGTTTCCAATAGCGTAACGTCGTGGCGTCGTCAATACGACAATAAACTAAACGGGAGCGTGAGCAGGTTGGGAGGAGATATGAAGTTGCATATCCGTCGGATTCGACAAAGGGTGGCAGATTTTTTCGGTGCGCAAACACAAGAGGTGGGATTTGTTACGAACTTCTCTTATGGATTAAATATGGTGTTGGAAGGAATTCCGAAAAGACAGAAAGTTCTTTTACTGACCGACGAATATCCATCCGTTACTTGGCCTGTGAAGCATCGAGATTTTGAAGTGTTTTATGCCAAGATCGATGAAAATCTCGAGCAGAATATCGAAGATGCCATCGTAAAACACAAGCCCGACATATTCATTTTCAGCATTGTGCAATGGCTCACGGGAATTAAAATCGATTTGGAATTTGTCAAGCGATTGAAAAAGGACCATCCCAATATATTGTTGATTGCCGATGGCACCCAATACTTAGGAACCGAAGCTTTCGACTTTGAAGCAAGTGGCATCGACGTCTTGGGAACAAGTTGCTACAAATGGCTGACTTCAGGTTTTGGAACAGGATTTTTCATCGTTCGGGAATCGGCGCGTGAGCGCATAAAACTCCGCACCATCGGATTTTTCTCTGCGGAAACTTTCGAGAGCAACCGAGAAGATACTGCGTATATGAGCCATTTCGAACCAGGTCATCTGGATGTATTAGGATTTGGAAGTTTGGAACAATCTCTTCTCCTGATCCAATCTTTGGGTGAAGGAAAAATTTACGACCACATAAAATACTTATCCAATAAGGCTAAATCCCGATTCGAGGAAAAAGATTTGCTCTTAGACCATACACGGCTTCGCGAAAAACATTCGCCCATATTCAATTTGAAAGGAGACGAGGCCTTGTATGAAAAACTAATGGAGAACAATATTGTTTGCGCGCTTCGCGGTGGCGGTATTCGCGTTGGTTTTCATTATTATAACAACGAATCCGACTTGGAGTTTTTGATGGAAGTTTTAGGCTGATGCATCTTTTAGCTTATTTATTTCTTCTGAAACCAATTGATGGTTTTCATCGTCGAAACAGACAAAGATAACTTCTTCAATTCCTGGATTTGATTGTAGAAATTTATGAACGGTCTGCACCGATACTTGAGCCGCTTCTTTTTTTGGATACCCATAAACGCCTGTGCTGATATTTGGGAATGCAATGGTTTTGCAGTTGTTCTCAATAGCGAGTTTTAGCGAATTCCTGTAACAATTGGCGAGCTTTTCTTGCTCATTATCTTTTCCGCCACCCCAAATAGGTCCAACTGTATGAATGACATATTTAGCAGGCATGTTTCCAGCGGAAGTCATCACGGCTTCCCCCGTAGGGCATCCTCCTTGTTTGGCTACAATGGCTTTGCATTCTTTCAAGATTTGTGGTCCGCCTGCGCGGTGAATCGCACCATCTACGCCACCGCCGCCCAATAACGAACTGTTTGCCGCATTGACAATGGCATCACCTTTAAAAGTAGTTATGTCTCCTTTTCTAACAGATAGTTTCATCGTTTAGATTTTTGTGAGTACTGATCCTTTGTGTGCCGCAATATGATCGGTTTTATCGCTTTTTATCTCATATTGTGGATCGTCTTTACTGGCGTGATGGGTATAACCTTTGTATTTGAAATCCGAATGGTGAACTTTGATAATTTTCCCACTTACTTCACCAGCCTCTGAATTCCATTTTACGTGGTCACCAACTTTAAATTTTTTCATTGTCAGTTGATTTAATCGATTAAACATTCTTTGAAATGATTAAATATAACCGTTTCAAGATTAAACCGTGAAGTTTTAGATAGCATGTTCTGTGTTAGGTAGAAGAATTTAAGAAAATCCTGCACTTTATTTGTCAAAGTTGTTAACGGCTTGTTAAATTTAGGGGATTAAAAATTAACGGGCGATATATTCATTAATTTTAGTAGCAATCAATTAATCTCATCAATCATGGAACACGATATCTATAAAACTAAAAAGACCTTAGACACGTCAAATAAGAAACTGACCTACTACAGTCTTTCGGAGCTTGATAAGCAAGGCTACAATATTAAGAAAATGCCATTCTCAATTCGAATTTTATTGGAGAATGCTATACGGAATTACGATGATTTTTCCGTGACCAAAAAGCACGTTGAAACTATTTTGAACTGGGATCCAAAAGGCAGTGAAGACGATATTGCCTTCAAGCCTGCTCGTGTGCTCATGCAGGATTTTACTGGAGTTCCGGCCGTTGTGGATATCGCATCGCTACGAGCGGAGGCAACCCGACAAGGAAAAGATGCCACAAAAATAAACCCGCTTATTCCTGTTGATTTGGTGATCGACCACAGTGTTCAAGTGGATTATTTTGCTGCCCAATACGCCTTCGAACGAAATATAGAACGGGAATACGAACGAAACAAGGAGCGTTATACCTTCTTAAAATGGGCGCAGAAATCATTCGATAATTTTAGTGTGGTTCCTCCTGGAATGGGAATCTGCCACCAAGTGAACTTGGAATACCTCTCAAAAGGGGTTATTGATCGTGATGGCATGGCTATTCCAGATACGCTGGTCGGTCTCGATAGCCATACGCCTATGGTTAACGGAATTGGTGTCGTTGGTTGGGGTGTTGGTGGAATTGAAGCCGAAGCCGCCATCCTTGGACAACCGGTTTATTTTATTTCTCCGGAAGTCATCGGGTTAAGACTTACAGGAAAACTTCCTGCAGGAGCTACATCGACCGACTTGGTGTTGACCATTGCAAACCTACTTCGCGAATACGGCGTTGTTGGAAAATTCGTTGAGGTTTTTGGTCCAGGTTTGGACAATCTTACAGTGCCGGACAGAGCCACAATCGGAAACATGTCGCCTGAATTTGGTTGTACGATTACTTATTTCCCGATTGATCACAAGACGTTGGAATACATGCGAGATAGCAACCGAAGTGAAGAACAGGTGAAGTTGGTTGAGGATTACTGCAAAGCCAACATGCTATGGCGCGAAGACGAAGACGATATTGTCTATACCGACGTTGTCGAATTGGATATTTCAACAGTTCAGCCAACCGTGGCAGGACCTAAACGACCACAAGATAAAATCTTGCTGAAAGATTTAAAAGAGAAATTTATCGAATTGGAGCACGAAACTTTTGGAAGGGCTTATATCGAACCTGAAGCACGAGAAAGAGCCTTGACACGATGGAGTGCGGAAGGTGGGAGCCAGCCTGTAGATCAACCCCATGAACCTGGTCCTGACGTAGAAATTGAATCGAAAACAAAAGGGGGACTAAAAACGGTATGGATTTCACATGGAAACGAGAAGTTTATGCTTTCCGACGGTGCTGTGGCTATTGCGGCAATCACCTCTTGCACCAACACTTCCAACCCCCACGTGATGATCGGTGCGGGATTGGTTGCTAAAAAAGCCAGAGAACACGGAATTGATGTAAAACCTTGGGTAAAAACATCGTTAGCACCCGGGTCGAAAGTTGTGACTGACTACCTCGTCAAGGCAGATTTACTCAAAGATCTGGAAGCCCTGCAATTTCATTTAGTGGGTTACGGATGTACTTCGTGTATTGGAAACTCCGGACCGCTGCCACCAGAAATTTCGAAAGCTGTGGACGATCACGATCTCGTGGTAACTTCGGTGCTTTCCGGAAACCGAAATTTCGAAGCGCGCATCCATTCGCAAGTGAAAATGAATTTCTTGATGTCGCCGATGTTGGTTGTGGCATTTGCCATCGCCGGACGAGTCGATATCGACCTGACAACCGAACCGCTGAGTCACGACAGAAATGGAGAACCTGTTTATCTCAAGGATATTTGGCCTTCGGATGAGGAAATCCAATCGGTGATGAAAGAAGTGCTCACCAAAGAGGACTTCAAGAAAAATTACGATGAAATATTCGACGGAAACGAAATTTGGCGCGATTTAAAAGTGCCTTCCGACAAGTTGTATCAGTGGGATGAGAAATCTACGTATATCCAGGAAGTTCCATTTTTCCACGACTTGCCGATCGATCCACCACCGCTTAAAAATATCGAAGGGGCGCGTGCGTTACTGATGTTGGGCGACAGTATTACAACAGACCATATTTCGCCAGCTGGAGCGATCAGCCCAAATTCGGCCGCCGGAAAATATCTAATCTCAAAAGGAGTGGAGCGACGTGCTTTTAATAGCTATGGATCCAGACGTGGAAACGACGAAGTGATGGTGCGGGGAACATTTGCAAACCCACGCATTAAAAATCAATTGGTCGATAAAGAAGGAGGCTATTCAGTCCATCTTCCAACAGGAGAAACAGGATTTGTATATGACGTTGCTCAGAAATACAAAGAAACCAACACGCCCTTAATCGTGTTTGCCGGTAAAGAATACGGAAGCGGTTCGTCTCGCGACTGGGCTGCAAAAGGAGCGTATCTGTTAGGTGTGAAAGCAGTTTTGGCAGAAAGTTATGAGCGTATCCACCGAAGCAACCTGATTATGATGGGCGTTTTACCGTTGGAATACCTCGAAGGTGAAAGCGCAAAACTCCACGAGCTTGATGGCACGGAAACATTTAGCATTACCGGAATCGAAGAAGATTTAACACCTTTGAAAAAACTGAGAATGACAGCAGTTTCCGATGACGGATGTGAAGTTCGCTTTAAGGTGATTGCGCGATTGGATTCCCCTATCGAAGTAGCTTATTACGAAAACGAAGGTATTCTTCAATATGTATTACGACAGTTTTTAAAACAAAAGTAATATGGAGTCGATGGATTCATTATAATTTCAAAAAACCGTTTCAAAATGACTGAAACGGTTTTTTTCTGTTTTTCGCAGGTTTTCTGAAATTGAAAAAACAGGACTTTTTGTTTACTGACTGCTAGTAGATTACTGCTAAAGCACCTTGATTTCTAGGTGTTCCATAGTGCTTTTTTATTGTTTAAATAAATAGTTGACCTCTTTCAGAGTTCTCATGTAAGAACGTATGTCATTTTCTCGAATACAACCGAGATGAAATGAAGGTTTTATTCGAGGTTATCAGTATTAAACCTCGTTGAGGTTTTAGTGACCTATATTCAAGACTATTTATTTTGTCGTGTCAATTTCTGGAATGTTTTTCTATTATCTCAACCGGCTCCCTTCCCTCGGGAAAAGCAGGGGATGGGACAACAAAGTGCCGTGTGGGATCAAAATACACCTACATTTTCAAAGAACCCTGTAATGGGTTCAACAAAAGAGTTCGTACTCTTTCTTTGGGTATTCTGAGGCGGAAATCAAGAGGTAGATTTAAAATAGCCTGAATAAATCCGTGAAAATCCGTTATATCCGCGTCCTCAGCGTTCCATTGATTCTTTGGGTGTCCTGGAGCGAAAGTCAGGTGAAGGAATCACTATAATTTCAAAATGACTGAAACGTTTTTTTACCTCTAGTTTTTTCAAAAGTTTTTATAAGAATCGAAAATATTAATTTACCTTATGGATTCTAAAAAAAAATCTGCAGATGATGAAAAACAAACGAGTTCGTTCAACCTTCAGTCGTGGCATCATGTTGCCCAGTCTTTTGTTTATTTTCGGGCTCAGTTTTATATCGGCCATCTTGCCGGAATTCACTGAAAACCTGTTGGAATCGGCAAAGGAATTTATCTTCGAAAACCTGAATTGGGTGTACGTATGGACCGTTACCTTGTTCATTATCGCCTTGCTTTATTTAATGATCAGCAAATACGGCAAGATCCGACTGGGTCCAAATGACAGCAAACCCGAACATTCGTTTTTCTCTTGGATCGCTATGCTCTTTGCTGCTGGAATGGGAATCGGGTTGATGTATTTTAGTGTGGCGGAACCTATGCAACATTTCTCCAACCCTCTTTTTGCCGAAGAATCTTTTGCAGATCGAGCTAAAGACGCGCAATTGTTCACTTTTTTTCACTGGGGAATCCACGCTTGGGCTATTTATGCCATTGTGGGCTTGTCGCTTTCTTATTTTGCCTATCGCTACCGGTTGCCACTTTCGCTCCGCAGTTGTTTTTACCCGCTGTTGAAAGACAGGATTAAGGGTGGCTGGGGAAACGCAATCGATGTGTTTGCACTGTGTAGTACGTTTTTTTGGAATTACCACAACACTCGGCTTCGGTGTCGTGCAGATAAACGCAGGACTCGAAACACTTAATATTTTGCCATCAACCGACTTTGTGTATCAAGTGCTCATCGTAGGAGTATTGGTTTCTTTTTCCATACTCTCTGCCACTACCGGCGTCAATAAAGGGATTAAGATTTTGAGCAGCATCAATATTATCAGCGTGATATGCCTGTTGCTATTCGTTTTGTTTTTCGGTCCAACGGTTTTCTTAATAGCGAGCTTTACAGAAGGTTTGGGGTATTATGTCAGCAGTTTTATGGACCTCACATTTAGCACACACGCATACGATCAAGAAAGTCTGCCTTGGTTTTACAATTGGACAATTTTGTACTGGGCGTGGTGGATTTCGTGGTCGCCTTATGTGGGCTTGTTTATCGCAAGGATTTCTAAAGGAAGAACCATTCGCGAATTTATCGCAGCAGTTTTAATAATTCCCACCCTGTTCAACTTTATCTGGATGAGCGTTTTTGGAAACAGTGCTATTTGGATTGATTTTTTCGAAGCAGGCGGAGCACTCACCGAGTTGGCGGTCAATGCCGATGCGCTTACGTTTGAGTTTTTGGAATACTTGCCGCTAACGGCTGTGACTAGCTTTGTTGTGATCGCTGTAATCATAATATTTTTCGTCACCTCTGCCGATTCGGGAATCTTGGTGATGAATAGCATATCGACCAAGAACAACCCAAAATCGCCGAAATGGCAAATGGTGTTTTGGGGCGTGGCCCTTGCTTCATTGGCATTGCTGTTGTTAAATGCAGGTGGGTTGCAATCGCTGCAAACCATGACCTTAATTACCGCCCTGCCATTCTCTATCATTATGTTGCTGTTTGTGGTCAGTCTTTTCAAAGGACTCGCTGTGGATAGCAGTTATTACGACCGAAAACTTTCGGCCTATACGGTCCCTTGGTCTGGGGAGTTTTGGAGGGAACGGTTAAAGCAAATCGTGTCGATAAACGACAAGCCTTCGGTGGAAAACTTTATAAACACCAAGGTCAAATCAGCTTTTATAGAACTCCAGGAAGAGTTTTCAAAGAATGGGATGAAGGCAGAAATAAAAACATTGGAAAATCCCAAACGGATCGAAATTACCATCGAATACGACCGGTTGAATAACTTTCTCTACGGCGTGAAACTCCAATCGCAAACAGTCTCCAGTTTTATCATGGAAGAAGAAAACCTGCCCGAACCCGAAGAAAACAAACGTTATTTTCCTGAAGCCTATTTTGGAGATCGACGCGAAGGGTACGACGTGCAGTACTTCACCAAAAACGAACTCATCTCCGACGTGCTTAAACACTACGAACGCTACTTAGAAATTGGTGCTGAAGAACAAAACGAATTGTTTATGAGTAGTAATATCAATAAGCGGATGTATTGATTTTTGGTTTGTTGTGGAAAAATTGATGGATAGTGTTAAAGAAAGTAAAATTAGAGCTTAAGATTCTCTCATCGTTCTGAGAAAACACTTTATCCAATGAATTATATGAAAATTCAGTCGTTTTTTCAATCGCTGAAGAAAAGGAGAATAGAAATATGCAAAGGATTGTTTTCAATATTTTGTTTTAATTGTTGCCAACGGCAGTCCGTCTAAAAACTCATTTTTTATTTTAAAAATAACGAAATACTTTTATTGGAAGCATTTTAAAGGGATTTAAAGATATTTAAAAATAGGGGTTTTATTCTGGGGTTTATTAATTGTAATAATTAATATCCGTAAAACACGCTTAAAAAGGTTCATTTTAATGTGAAAATACAAAGACAAAGCTTTCCAATAGCTTTGCAATGCATTTTTATCGACCAAATTGAATATTCGCCTGAGATTGTAGGCACAAAAAATGAATTCGACATTTGAGGTAGCCATAGAGATAAAGTTTAAGCAGATCTTTTGGATGATAAGGCGGACAGTCCATTGTGGCTGAAATCGAGATCAAAACCAAATTCCTGTAAGTTTAAAGAATCGACAAATAGATCAATCAATCTGACCTCGTTGTCCTGATGAATATATTCTTCCAAAGAAAAGAATTGCAGCTGATTCCGGTTGTTTCCTGTAACATGAAATTACAAAAAACCACCAAAATAACCATGACTTTATTTAGAATAATTTTTAAATAGTAATGGTTAATGGAGACGAGAGTTTTTAGACAGTTTGACGAGTTAAGGCTTTGCGAGGGAGCGGATTTTAGCACTATTTTTCAATCGAAGATGGGACTTTTATTTTACTCGAAACGTCCAATCGAAGACGTTTACCCGCTCTCTTGCAAAACCGCTTGTTACAGACCGGTTATTTCCCATAAGGTTCTTTTAATCGCCGATTCTATTTTCCAAGTCCATTCTTTCGTGCAGGATTCTGATAACCTTTATTTCATTCAGATTAAGTGTCTCATAAAAAATGATATGTCTTCCTGTTTTTAGTCCTAAGAGCTCCTTTTTAACTTCAAAATATTCTTTTCCTATTTCTGGGTTTTCCGCGATTTGTTTACAAGTTCCAATTAGTTGATTGTAATATTTTTCGGCTTGTTTTTTAGACCAGGTTTTAACCGTGTAATCCCAAATGTCCAATAAATCTGAAGAGGCTCTATTTGTTAAGTGATATTTAGCCATTATTATGCTTTCGGGATTTTAGTTTGTTTAGAAACTCATCGGCGTCAAAATCTTCATTGATCCCACTGTCAATTCCTTCTTGAATGGCATTTTTTAGAGCTTGCACTTTATTTTCCCGTTCTTCCAATAATCGTAATCCTGCACGAATAACTTCGCTGGCGTTCTTATAGCGGCCTTCTGTTATTCGATTTTTCACGAAACTTTCAAAATAATTTCCGAGTGATATTGATGTATTTCGTCCCATTTTATTCTTTTTATCTCAAAGTTACCATTTTTGGGTAATTCAGCAATATGTTTTGGAAGGAAATAATGTTTTAGCAGGTTTGTAACGTCAGTCCGTCTAAAAACCTGTTTTTCCGTCTTAAAAATAGCAAAATACTTTCACGGGGAACGATTTAAGGTATTTTAAAAGTGTTTAAAAATTGGAAATTTATTTTGTGGTTTTTCAATTGTAGTAAAGAACATCCTTAAAATTCGCTTAAAAAGGGTCATTTTAAGGTGAAAAAACAAACACAAAGCTTTCCAATAGCTTTGCAATACATTTTTATCGACCAAGTTGAATATTCGCCTGAGATTGTAGGCAGAAAAAATGAATCCGACATTTGAGGTAGCCATAGAGATAAAGTTTAAGCAGATCTTTTGGATGATAAGGCGGACAGTCCATTGTGGCTGAAATCGAGATCAAAACCAAATTCCTGTAAGTTTAAAGAATCGACAAATAGATCAATCAATCTGACCTCGTTGTCCTGATGAATATATTCTTCCAAAGAAAAGAATTGCAGCTGATTCCGGTTGTTTCCTGTAACATGAAATTACAAAAAACCACCAAAATAACCATGACTTTATTTAGAATAATTTTTAAATAGTAATGGTTAATGGAGACGAGAGTTTTTAGACAGTTTGACGAGTTAAGGCTTTGCGAGGGAGCGGATTTTAGCACTATTTTTCAATCGAAGATGGGACTTTTATTTTACTCGAAACGTCCAATCGAAGACGTTTACCCGCTCTCTTGCAAAACCGCTTGTTACAGACCGGTTATTTCCCATAAGGTTCTTTTAATCGCCGATTCTATTTTCCAAGTCCATTCTTTCGTGCAGGATTCTGATAACCTTTATTTCATTCAGATTAAGTGTCTCATAAAAAATGATATGTCTTCCTGTTTTTAGTCCTAAGAGCTCCTTTTTAACTTCAAAATATTCTTTTCCTATTTCTGGGTTTTCCGCGATTTGTTTACAAGTTCCAATTAGTTGATTGTAATATTTTTCGGCTTGTTTTTTAGACCAGGTTTTAACCGTGTAATCCCAAATGTCCAATAAATCTGAAGAGGCTCTATTTGTTAAGTGATATTTAGCCATTATTATGCTTTCGGGATTTTAGTTTGTTTAGAAACTCATCGGCGTCAAAATCTTCATTGATCCCACTGTCAATTCCTTCTTGAATGGCATTTTTTAGAGCTTGCACTTTATTTTCCCGTTCTTCCAATAATCGTAATCCTGCACGAATAACTTCGCTGGCGTTCTTATAGCGGCCTTCTGTTATTCGATTTTTCACGAAACTTTCAAAATAATTTCCGAGTGATATTGATGTATTTCGTCCCATTTTATTCTTTTTATCTCAAAGTTACCATTTTTGGGTAATTCAGCAATATGTTTTGGAAGGAAATAATGTTTTAGCAGGTTTGTAACGTCAGTCCGTCTAAAAACCTGTTTTTCCGTCCTAAAAATAGTGAAATACTTTCACCAGAAGCGATTTAAGGCATTTTAAAAGTGTTTAAAAATTGGAAATTTATTTTGTGGTTTTTCAATTGTAGTAAAGAACATCCATAAAATTCGCCTAAAAAGGGTCATTTTAAGATGCTAAGTGAAAAACAAAGTTTGCCAATAGCTTTGCAGTACATTTTTATCGACCAAGTTGAATATTCGCCTGAGATTGTAGGCACAAAAAATAAATCCGACATTTGAGGTAGCCATAGAGATAAAGTTTAAGCAGATCTTTTGGATGATAGGGTGGTCGCCCGTTGTGACTGAAATTGAGATCAAAACCAAATTCCTGTAAGTTTAAAGAATCGACAAATAGATCAATTAATCTGACCTCGTTGTCCTGATGAATATATTCTTCCAAAGAGAAGAATTGCAGCTGATTACGGTTGTTTCCTGTAATGTATTTCATAGCATGAAATTACAAAAAACCACCGTAATAACCATGACTTTATTAGGAATAATTTTTAAATAGTAATGGTTAGTGGAGACGAGAGTTTTTAGACAGTTTGACGGCAAGCAGATTTACAGCAATTGGGATGACTATATTTTTATGCCACTTTATCAACCTCAAGGGGATGACGGATTTTTTATCGTTCGTCAAGTGTCGTAAATCTTCATTGCTCTGACTAACTTCTCTCTGATTAAATTTTGACCGGGATTATTACTTCTAATCCCAGTCATTTTTTTTTACCTCTATGAATTCCCATATTTTTTATTCTCATGGAATTCTTTGATATTTTTTGGATACTAAAAGAATATTTTTGGACAATCAAATATGCCCATAAACATTTTTGTTAAAAGGCGATAAAAAATTGACCTCTAAAACTAACTAACCCAATGAAAAAAGGATTGAAAATTTCACTTTATATCTTTGCAGGCTTATTGTTATTAATGGTAATACTTGTAAGTTATGTAAAATTGGCACTACCCAATGTAGGTGAAGCAGAATACATTGACATTGAAATTACTCAAGAAAAGATTGAACGCGGCAGGTATCTTTCCTATCATGTGATGGTGTGTGCCGATTGTCATTCAGAACGAGATTTTTCCAAGTTTTCCGGACCTCCATTTCCCAACACTGAATTTGCAGGAGGAGAAATTTTTAATCAATCAATGGGATTTCCCGGAGTTTTCGTGTCTTCAAACATTACGCCTTACGGAATCGGAGAATGGACTGATGGTGAACTTTTCAGGTTAATTACAACCGGCGTAAAACGAGACGGCGAGCCTATTTTTCCGGTGATGCCCTATCATCATTTTGGAAAATTGGATCGGGAAGATATTGAATCGGTAATTGCATTTTTAAGAACCTTGCCTCCGGTAACTACGCAACATCCACCATCCAAAGCTGATTTTCCTTTCAGCTTATTGATGAGAACAATGCCTCAAAAAGCAAATCTCACATCTAAACCTTCAAAATCCAATACTGTAAAGTACGGAGAATACATTTTTAATGCAGCGGCTTGTGCAGAATGTCATACGCAATTCGATAAAGGAAAATTTGTAGGACCGGTTGGCGGCGGCGGGAGAGAATTTCTTTTTCCCGACGGAAGCATCTTAAGAGGTCCAAACCTCACACCTCACGAAACCGGAATCAAAAATTATACAAAAGCAGAGTTCGTCCAATTGTTTAAAAAATATTCAGATTCTACCTATGCCCTTCCGGATGTTAAACCCGGAGAATTTCAGACTTTAATGCCTTGGGCAATGTACTCAGGAATGGAAATCGAGGATCTTGCTGCCATTTATGATTTTCTGCAAACCCTCGAACCTTATGAAAATGCCGTGGAAAGATTTACCCCTGCAAATCAATAGTAAAATAATATTAACTGAGATGCACATTACAATATCGCTGATTCAATAAAAATATATTGACGCAAAACCGTGTTTTTTAATATCTTAGCCCAATGTTCCAACGATTATCGACATACACGCATTGGGCTATTTTCGTATTATTATGCTTTTGTATAAGTTTTGTTCAAAGTCAAAATTTTAATCAAAAATATATAGACAGTACAATTGCTGAGTTAAATGTCATAAACGAAACAAAACAATTTCGTCAAAAACAGATCTCCTTAAATAATTACATTCATCAGCAATCGGAGGTCATACAATTGGAAATCTACGAATATGTTTTTCAACACAGTCAAACTGATTTTCCACATTTAATCGATGGCTATGTGAACTTACTAGAAAAGCAAAAAAACATTAGTAAAGCGGTAGATTTACATTTAAAAACTGCCTGGAATTATATCAATAAAAGTGATAAAAAGGCATTGTATTACGCTGACCAAGCTTTAAAACTTTCCGAAACACATCACTTTTATACCGGCATTGCCAAGTCTATAGAAATTAAAGGTTTGTATTATGAAATTATTTTCGGAGATGTAGAAAAAGCATCTGTTTTTTATTTTAAAGCAATTGAAATCTGCAAAAAACACCAACTTTCTTATGTCGGCGATATGTACCACACGTTGGGCGTTCTTTTTCATACGAGTGACAATTATAAAAAAGCCCAATTATACTATGAAATGGCATATGAAAAAGCAAAAAAACAGAACAATGTGGTACTCCTAAAAAGTTGCTACATCAATCTCGGGAGTATCCATTCTTCATTGGAAAATTTTTCGATTGCAGAATCCTATTTTTTAAAAAGTCTGGAAATTCCCGAAAATGAGTATTACAATTACGATGCATTTGCCAATCTTGGAAACTTATACTTGCGCCAACAAGATTTTCAAAAAGCACTTCCTTATCTGGAACGCGCTTCAGAAATACATCCTAACAATCCGGATGCTGATATCAACCTGCGATTTCTGATTGATGCAAAAACAAATTCGGGAGATACTTTAATGATGAAGATGATTATCAATCGTGCAGAAAATGCCATTCATACAATTCCGTCTTTGCGCGACAAATCTCTTTTATTACGTTCAATATCCGATTACTACAAAACAACAGGCGATTTTGAAAAAGCTTTCTCGTTTAATGATGCTTATCTAAATTCTTATGAACAACTGATTGAGAATCATAAAAATGAAACGCTTTTAGAATTAGAAGCAAAATATCAAAGCGAAAAGATAAAAACTACATTGGCTAAAAAAGAAAAAGAGCAAACGTTATTATTAATAGGCGGAGGAATTTTATTGATGAGTACGATAGGTTTTTATTTTTTCCATAGAAAACGACTTCAATATAAAAACACCATTCAGCAACAGAAAATAAAAGAACTTACACAGAAGAATAAGTTGCTGGCCATGGAAAGTATTATCGAAGGACAAGAGGCAGAACGTTTACGAATTGCCCAAGATTTACACGACAGCCTTGGAGGATTATTGAGTAGTGTAAAAGCTCATTTTACAATTTTTAAAAATCAATTTGACAAAGATGAAAAATTAGATATAACTCAAAAAACATATCAGCTTATTGATGCATCTTGTATTGAAGTTCGTCGGATTTCGCATAATATGACTCCTCATTTTTTTAATCTCGTCGGGCTGGAAGGATATCTAGAAGATATTGCAGAACAACTAAGTAGGTCTGGGACTAACGTCACCGTTGATATTCATAATTTATCCGAATCAACCGATACTGCAAAACGAATTACTATATTTAGACTGATACAAGAAATTTTATCCAATATCAGAAAACATGCGGAAGCCAAAAACATTTTGATTCAATTAATTAGTTCTGAAAAAGAAATTCAATTGATTATTGAAGACGACGGATGCGGATTTGATTATGAAAAAGCATGTAAAAACAAGGGATTGGGATTGAAAAACATTAATAGTAGAGTTGATTTTCTCGAAGGTACCATCCAATGGGAAAGTATTATTAATGAAGGAACAACCATAACCATAAACATTCCTTTAGACCGATGAAAATAAAAGTATTTATTGTTGATGATCACAAAATGGTCATAGAAGGACTTCAATTGTTATTAGACAATCACGATGAAATTGTCTTTACAGATTATGCAATTAGTGGCAAAGAAGCATTGGAGAAAATTTCTATTTCAAAGCCGGATGTAGTGTTGTTAGATATCAACATGCCAAATATGAATGGTTTTGAAACGTGCAAAAAAATCCTTCAATTGGATTCGGAAATTAAAGTTATTGCAATTTCAATGCATAAAGAAAGTAGTCTCATCAAATTGATGTTCGGCAATGGTGCCAAAGGTTATGTTCTTAAAAATGCAAGTCAGAAGGAGGTGATTAAAGCAATTAAAGCCGTTTATAACGGGAAAAAATATGTTGACGAAGAAGTAAACGAGATTTTAATCAATAGCCTTACCAAATCTGCAAAACAAAAAATTTCCAATTCATTTCCAAAGTTATCGCGAAGAGAAAAAGACGTTCTCAGACTCATTATGAATGAGAAAACCACACAAGAAATTGCAGAAAAGCTAAACATCAGTTTTGGAACGGTCGAAACCCACCGTCGAAATATGCTGATTAAAACCGGGGCGAGAAACACTGTCGGACTGGTTAAACTTGTTTTTGAATATAATTTATTGGATTAAATTATATCAATTCATAATTGCTCTAAATTCGACATTTCGTTTTAATTGATCTCCAAAATCGTCCATTACAAGTAGTGTATATTTTTCGGGATTTGGTGAAAGGCTCAGTTCGTGAAAATCTTTTGTCGTTCCGATATACTCTTCGTTCAAATACCAATAAACATTTGTATCCGGCTGTCGTCAGTCCGTCTAAAAACCTGTTTTTCCGTCCTAAAAATAGCAAAATACTTTCACCAGAAGCGATTTAAGGCATTTTAAAAGTGTTTAAAAATTGGAAATTTATTTTGTGGTTTTTCAATTGTAGTAAAGAACATCCGTAAAATTCGCTTAAAAAGGGTCATTTTAAGGTAAAAAAGCAAACACAAAGCTTGCCAATAGCTTTGCAATGCCTTTTTATCAACCAAGTTGAATATTCGCCTGAGATTGTAGGCACAAAAAATGAATCCGACATTTGAGGTAGCCATAGAGATAAAGTTTAAGCAAATCCTTTGGATGATAGGGTGGTCGCCCGTTGTGGCTGAAATCGAGATCAAAACCAAATTCCTGTAAGTTTAAAGAATCGACAAATAGATCAATCAATCTGACCTCGTTGTCCTGATGAATATATTCTTCCAAAGAGAAGAATTGCATCTGATGGCGGTTGTTTCCTGTGATGTATTTCATAGCATGAAATTACAAAAAAACACCGTAATAACCATGACTTTATTAGGAATAATTTTTAAATAGTAATGGTTAGTGGAGACGAGAGTTTTTAGACAGTTTGACGGTCAAGTATAAGCGTAGTGCGGGTTTTCGACGATGAGATTTTCATATTATTCAAAATTTTCTTTCGTGAAGAAATGGTCGATTTAGCAATAAATCCTGCATTACGCTTATACAGTGTTGGGTGTTCGTTATTCATTTTCCGCATACTTTATTATTAATTCATCTTCTGAATCAAATATTGTTAATGCGTGTTTCATCCTATCAAATTTTCCAATATTATCTATGTTTCCTTCAATGAAATAAGTATCGTTTATTTTGACAGCTTGTCTTGGATTTCCTTCTTTTGGATTTTTTGTAAGAGTGATTCGTTCCGCTAAGTCTGTGGTGAAAAATGTCTCTGGTTGTAGGTCGAATAATTGTTTAAATACTTCAACATATAATTTTGAAACTTGATTAACTTCAATTTTTTGGTCATAGAAGATAGCATACTCTAACTTTTTAAATTTAGGGTCTTCAGCTTCAAAAATATTTACTTCATTGTTCTCATCTCTATCATCTATTTCAATTTCTGGAATCTTCCAAATTTTTAAAAATCGCTCAGCCAATAAATCAAAGCGCCTTTCAATTTCTGTTTTATCCCATTTGTCTAAGATTGATAAGTATTTATTTAACCATAAACGACTGTCCTTGTATCCCGCCTTTTCTAAATCTCTTTTATAAATAAATGGTTTGTTCCCAAGCTTGCCATTGTTTCCTGACAGTGTTAAGTTTCCAATTGTATTTAAGAATGTTTCTTTAACTAAATTATATTCATCCGCCCCTAATTCGACTTTCCATTTTGGGTCTGGGTTTTGTGGAAAAATGTGTTCAATAGTTATATCAGGATTACCATCAATTATTACTGGTTCTTTATTTTCGAAATTTTCGAGACGTTCTAAAAGATAAGTTCTGTTTTTTGACTTTATATTATAAACGTCTTTTAACTTTAAACTTTCAATGACTTCTTTGTTTTTTGGGAATCGCTGTGAGCCTGGTCTTTGGAGTAGCCATTTTTGCAAACTAATCAAATAATCCTCTCTATCTATTTTCTCATAAAGAGTCATAAATATTTTATTTAATGCATTAGTTGGCAATCCAACGATAAATCTTCGCCACGTAAATGATTGAACAAAGTCTAATACATTTATAAAGGTCGTCTTGTCGATTATGTCTTCTGAATAATCTTCGTAAACTTTCATTAAAAAAGGATAGGCAACATTTATTTCAAGTCGATTTATATATTCAAGCTGTAAACGTATGTCTTTGTCAGCTTCATTTTTCGGGTTTAAAAGTTTGTTGTAATACTTAACAAGTGCTTTTATCGGTAATAGATTTTTCTCTAATTCATCTAGATTACTTGTTGGGAATTTTGCTTTAAACTCCAAATAAACCTTGCTTTTGTTTGGTATTTTATTGTTGACTAATGTCAGATAATCTCTGATAAAATCAGATACTTTGCTGGTATTTAAAGATTCATCCTTAGCGAGTTTTTCAATTATCTCCCAATAATTATTGTAAATTTTATTCTGGTCTCTTCGATTTAGACCCATCAAAATATAGTTCCTAATTAAGTCGGCTTGCGACAATTCAAGTCCTGTTGAGTTTAAACTTTCGAAAATCCTTTGTGGATCATCTTTTTCTCTGTCAAGAGAAATCTCAACAAACATTAATTTTGAAAGCCCATTTAACACGAACTCAAAGTTTTCTTCTGTTATACGACTATTGAAATAGTTGAAGTTGTCAATGACTTTTGAAAAATCAGTAAACTCTTCCTCGGTATCGCTACGTAATAAATACTTTATAGCTCGATCATTATTTTCCGTTGGACGTAGTTTTAATTTTTCTTCTTCAGGCGCAAATTTATTAATCAGATAAGTTTCGCTTATTTCATTAACAAGTGCTTCATTTTCCATTTCGATAGCTAAGTGGATATTCCGGTGATGCTGACCCCCCATTCCGGGCATATTGACCCCTCTATATTTTTAGGTCAAAAAGATAAGAACGTGACAAATTTACAGTTTTTTTCTTAATGATTCTCCTTTTAATTCGATTC
>Ga0209075_1001641_pt1 | contig 20877 bp, 15 predicted proteins | sample Stecom2011_FD_187523 | JGI IMG/M metagenome (GOLD analysis project Ga0209075, IMG submission 187523) | Agricultural soil microbial communities from Utah to study Nitrogen management - Steer compost 2011 (SPAdes) (version 2) | ecosystem: Environmental > Terrestrial > Soil > Agricultural land...
TGTTCTTCCTCGATATGGCGCAGCTCGCCTCAGTCGACAGCACCTACCTGCTTAACTTCCAGGGGCTGGTTGAAGCCAGCAAGCCCACAGAACTGCTGATGCCCGCCACCGCTTTAAGCATCCTGCTTGCACTGGCGGTCGCCCTCACCTTTATCACCATATTTCTTTATAAGAAACGCTTGCTGCAAATCCGACTCTGCGCCCTCAATCTGGGACTGCATGCCGGTCTCTCCATCATGATTTTTTATTTCGGCAAGGCAGCAGCGCGCGACTTTCAGGCAGAACTCTCCTTCGACTGGCCCCTCGTTCTGCCCCTCGCTGCCCTCATCCTCATCTTCCTGGCTCTGCGCGCCATCGGAAAAGACGAAGCCCTCATCCGCAGCCTAAACCGCATCAGGTAGAAACGGCGGCTCCGCCGCCGTGCGGACTTCAGTCCGCTTACCAGAACAGGCGCTCCGCGCCTGACCTATTCCTCCCAATCATAACCCAGGACTTCAGTCCTGGGGCCGGCGTAGGCCGGCGAGCCCCCCTACACATCCAAGAGCACCGCCCCAGGCTCCCGGTCGCCCGTCAGCAAAGCCAGCGGATCCTCGATCCGCTTCTTCACATCTACAAGGAAACCGACCGAATCCTTTCCGTCGATCAAACGGTGGTCGTAGCTCAAAGCCACGTACATCATGGGACGAATCTCCACTTTACCGTTGATGGCTACGGGTCGCTCCACAATGTTGTGCATACCCAGGATGGCCGACTGTGGCGGATTAATCAGCGGCGTAGAAAGCATGGAACCAAAGACGCCACCATTGGTGAGGGTAAAAGTACCGCCACTCATTTCTTCGAGACTCACCTTCCCGCTGCGCACCTTATCGGCCAGGGACTTCATATCGCCCTCAATGGCCGCCAGTCCCTTGCTGTGCACATCACGGATAACCGGAACCATCAGACCTTTGGGGCCTTGCATAGCCACAGAGATGTCCACATAGTTGGGGGTCAGAATTTCTTCGCCATCGAGCATACTGTTGACCATGGGCCGCTTCAAAAGCACCTGAGCAGCTGCTTTCAAAAAGAAACTGATCAGGCCCACCTTATAGCCATATTTTTTCACAAAAGCATCCTGGTACTTGCTGCGCAGCGCCATGAGGGCCGACATGTCCACCTCATTAAAGGTGGTAAGCATGGCGGTTTCGTTTTTCACCTGCACCAGGCGCTTACTCAACTGCCTGCGCAGGTTACTCATGCGCTCCCGTTCTATGTCACGTTCGGCGGACACAGAGCTCCCACCACCTCCGGCACGCAGATCCAAAACGGCATCTACTTCGCGCGAAGACAGCTTGCGCAAACCCTTCAAAACCTCCTCAGCCGAAAGTCCCTCCGCCTCCATTTTTGAGCGCGCCAAGGGTGTGCTCTTCAATTCACTTTGGGCAGCTGCAGAAGCATCCCTTGTCTCCTTTCCGGGTGCTTTCCCGGCCGGTTTTGCATCGACTTCTTCTGCCGGGGTTTCTTCCGGAGCAGCTTCCTCAGTACCATCCTCCTCCTCATCGGGCACTTCCACCGAAGTGTCGATGCGACAGGCAATGGCATTCACCTTAACCGTACTGCCGGCTTCAACAACAATCTCCAGCTTTCCGCTTTCCGGAGCCGTAAGCGACAAAGTGGCCTTATCCGATTCAATCTCAGCCAAATCCTGATTGCGACGAACCAGGTCACCGTTGGCCACCAGCCAGTTGGCCAGTTCTACTTCCGTTATAGATTCCCCGGGGGTGGGTACTTTTACTTCTATTATCATAAGGTTCCTGACTTTTTTATTAAATGGAAAAACGCCGTGGTTCAACAAAATAATAATGCGCCTTTAATATTTCTTCGCGCGACTTGCCTTCCATACAATCGAGATTGCAATAGGGCAGCTTCAACTCGCAGTGACATTTTTTAAAAACCCGGCCAATAATTTCACGCTGGCCCACATTGTGGAGGCCCAACAATCCGGTAGCGGGACTGGCACTGGCCAATCGCGCCACAGGCACAAGAGCCTCGCCGGGCAGCATGCTGCGCACATAGTTCCAGGCACCCATATTCTCCGGCTCCTCCTGCACCCACAGCTTCAGACGGGCATTTTTGTATTTCTTCAACACGGCAGCCACCTGCTTCTTAGGGAAGGGATGCAATTGCTCCACCCGCACCAGGGCCACGTCCCGTGCTTCCAACTCCTCCTTACGGGCCAACAAATCGTAGTATATTTTCCCGCTGCAAAGCACCACGCGACTCACTTCATCCACATCCACATTCACATCGTCAATCACTTCTTCAAAGCCCCCATCCTGAAAATCTTCCAAAGAAGAAACACATTTGGGATGACGCAGCAAACTCTTGGGCGTAAACACCACCATGGGCACCTGAAAGTCGCGCTTCATCTGACGACGCAGGGCGTGAAAGAGATTGGCCGGCGTTGTAAAATTCATCACCTGCATGTTGTTGCGGGCGGCCAGAATGAGGAAGCGCTCCATGCGTGCACTTGAGTGCTCCGGTCCCTGCCCCTCAAAACCATGCGGCAAATACAGCACCAGTCCGTTCATCAGGCCCCACTTCTCCTCGGCCGAACTGATGTACTGATCCACAATCACCTGGGCCACATTAAAGAAGTCGCCAAACTGCGCCTCCCAAATGGTGAGCCCATTGGGAACGCCAAGCGCATAGCCGTACTCAAAGCCCAGCACACCGTATTCGGACAACAAGGAATTGTAAGCATTGAAGGAAGCGGGATTGTCGTCGAGATGCCTCAAGGGCATGTAGCGCTCGTTCATATCCTCCACCGTAAAACTGGCGTGACGGTGCGCAAAGGTGCCCCTTTCCGCATCCTGTCCACTCAAACGAACCGGATGCCCTTCGGTCACCAAAGTCGCATAGGCCATCAACTCAGCCATGGCCCAGTCGGCACGCCCGCTGTCCATCATTTTTTTGCGCTCTTCCAAAATCTTGTACACCTTCGAAAAGAAAGTCCTGTTCTCCGGCAAATGGTTCAATTGCGCACACAAGGCATGCAAGCGCTCCAGTGGAACCCCGGTGGCTACCGCCTTTTCAAAATCCTCCGTTTTGGGATAGCGGTAACTGCTCCACAAATCCGGCATAAAGCGGGCTATCGACAACTTGTCGATTTTTCCCGAGGCCTCAAACTCCTTTTCCAAATAGGCATCGAAGCGGTCGATTTTCGCCTGCAACTCTTTGGCCGACATCACGCCCTGCTTCACCAACTCCCTGCCATAAATCTCGCGTGAGTTGGGATGAGACGCAATCACCTTATAAAGTGTAGGCTGCGTAAAACGGGGCTCATCGCCCTCGTTGTGACCATATTTTCGGTAAGATAAAATATCGATAAAGACATCGGTATTGAAACGCTGGCGGTACTCCATCGCCAATTCAAACACATAAACGATGGCCTCGGGATCGTCGCCATTGACATGAAAAACGGGACTGTTGGTGACCTTGCCCACATCGGTGGAGTAGGTACTGGAGCGCGCCTCAATATAGTTGGTGGTAAAACCCACCTGATTGTTCACCACCACGTGAATGGTACCGCCCGTCTTGTAACCCGGCAACTTGGCCATTTGCACCACTTCATAAACCACCCCCTGGGCAGCTACAGCAGCGTCGCCGTGCACAATCACAGGCACCACCTTATCAAAATCGCCCTGGTAGGCATGTTCCACCCGCGAACGGGCCAGTCCTTCAGCCACCGGCGTTACCGCCTCCAAATGCGAGGGATTGGGCAACAAGCTTACCCGCACCTCCTTGCTCAGGGTCTTCACCACATTGTCAAAACCCAGGTGGTATTTCACATCACCCAGCGAAACCGTATCGTCGTACTCATCGGCCACAAACTCCTTGAAAATTTGTCGGTAAGGCTTACCCAGTACATTCGAAAGCACATTAAGTCGCCCCCGGTGGGCCATACCAATAACAAACTCCTCGGCACCCAGCTCGCCGCCCTTATTCAAGAGCGCTTTCAAGCCCGGGATGAGGCCTTCCGAGCCCTCCAGCGAGAAGCGTTTCTGGCCCACAAAACGCTTGTGAATAAAAGCCTCAAAACCTACGGCCCGCTTCAGAAAACGAAAAATGGTTTCCTTTCGCTCCTTGTCGTAGTCGGGCAAATTCTTCACCGACTCCATTTTCTCCCGCAGCCAGGCCACCACCTCAGGAATGCGTACATAAAGAAACTCTACTCCAACACTCTGACAGTAGGTATCCTGAAGGTGCTGCACAATCTGGCGCAGGGGGGCGGGACCAATACCTATCTGACTGCCCGCCTGAAAAACGGTGTCGAGGTCCGACTCCGACAAACCGAAAGTCTCCAAGTCGAGGGTGGGATGATACTGTCGCCGGGCCCTTACCGGATTGGTCTTGGTAAAGAGGTGGCCCCTTTGCCGGTAACCGTGAATCAGGTTGATTACATTAAACTCCTTGTCGATGTAATCGCCCGAACTGCCCCTGAAATTGGCCAGGGCAAAATCAAAACCCTTAAAAAAACTCACAAAGGCCGGATCAACCGAAGCGGGATCCTTTTTGTACTGTTGGTACAATGCCTCCACAGCGCCTGGTTCGCTGTTCCCGACAAACGAATATTCATCCATAATTACTGTTGCTGCTTGCGCACTTTATACTTCCTTAAATTAGTATTTTTAATTCAAAAGAGCCGCACTGCCCCACCTTAAATTTGCTTTCCCTATATTTGAAGTCCGTACCTCAAACATACAGCATGCAAAGTTTTTTGGAACGCCTGGCGCAATACCACATCTCTCACCATTTAACAGAAATAAACGATTTTTGTTTTGTTTTCCCGAGCCGAAGAGCCTGTATCTTTTTTGAGCGACAGCTGGCGGGATTGGTGGAACAGCCGATATGGTCGCCAAAAATAATTACCATCAGTGAGTTTTTCCGCGAAGTGGACCCCACTCCGGTGGCCGACAACATCACGCTGTTGTTTCGGCTGCATCTGAGTTATTGTCGCGTTATGCAAAGCGACATCAGCATCGATGAGTTTCTTCCGCTTGGAGAGATGTTGTTGAGCGACTTCAACGACATCGACAAGTACCTGGTTGCTCCCGGGGAGCTTTTCGCCAACCTGGCTGCCATCAAAAAAATGGAGGTCGATTACACCCATTTGGATGAGGACCAGGTGGCGGCCATTCAGAGTTTTTGGGAGACTTTTGACCCCGAGCGCCTGTCGGAACAACAGCAAAGCTTCCTAACCGTTTGGGAGCGCTTGCACGAGTTGTACCAGGCCTTTCGCAAGGATTTGGACCAGGAAGGTCTGGTGTACGACGGCATGCTGCTGAGACGCGTGGCAGAGCGGGTGGCACAAAGCAAGCACCTGCCCCTGCCCTACAAGAAAGTCGTATTTGCCGGCTTCAACGCCCTCAACAAATGCGAGAAAAAGATATTTCATCAACTCTACTTCCAAAACAAGGCCTCTTTCTTTTGGGATTATCCGCCGCAGATACTGGAAGAAAAAAGCGACCCGGCCCATCCCGGAATCCGCGTGGGTCACGAAGCCGCCTTTTTCATCAAAAGCAACCTAAGCGACTTTCCGTCGCCGCGCGACTGGGAAGCGCCCTTTGCCGATAAGCTGGCCGACATAACCCTTTCGGCCGCCTCCAACGAACTGGTACAGGCCCAGGTGGCGCAGGACTTCCTCTCTGAGGTGGCAGCAGCCACCGCAGCAAAGGAAAAAACAGCCCTCATCCTGGCCGATGAGCAGCAGTTGCTGCCCATCCTCCACTCCATCCCCGAAAGCTACCCGGCCATCAACATCACCCTGGGTTACCCCCTCAAAAACACACCGGCCTTCTCTCTGGTTGAGAACCTCCTGGCCTTGCAAAAAACAACGCGCACAACCCGTGAAGGAAAAACCTGGTACTACCATCGGGATGTTCTCGCCCTTCTGCGCCATCAATACCTGAAAACCATACTGGGACAGCAGGCCGGCGAGCTCATTCAGCAGCTCATCGCCTCCAACCAGCTCTTTATCGAAGCCGCCACCCTGGGCAGCGATGCGCAACTACAGAAAGTCTTCCGAAAAGTAAATACCACCCCGGAACTGACCAACTACCTCAACGAGTTGTTGCTGCTGGTTTACCACAAGCTGCGCGACATGGAGGGAAAGGAATTGGAAATGGAATTCATCTTCCACCTCTACACCACCATTAAGCGTTTGAGCGATGTATTGGGACAGCTGCCCCAGCAACCTCAGCCCGCTACCTGGCAGAGCCTGTTCCGAAAACTGGCTGCTGCCGCCACGGTTCCCTTCCAGGGCGAGCCCCTGGAAGGCTTGCAGATAATGGGTCTGCTCGAAACCAGGGCCCTCGATTTCGAAAACCTCATTATCCTGGGTATGAACGAAGGGGTTTTCCCAAAAACTACCCCACCCAACTCCTTCATTCCCTTTAACCTGCGCAAAGGCTACGACCTGCCCACCATCGACAATCAGGACGCCGTATTCGCCTATTATTTTTATCGCCTCATTCACCGTGCCAAACGCATCAAACTGGTGTACACCACCTCCCGTTCGGCCACCGAAGAAGGCGAAATGAGTCGCTTTTTGCAACAATTGTACTACGAATACCCCGGTCAATTGAAAGTGGAAACCCCGCTGCAGCAAGTCGACATTCCGCTACAACCTATAATGAAGGCCGAGAAGACCCCGGAGGTGCTGCGCATCCTCAACAATTGGAAAAGTCCCGGCAAGCGCGACCTGTCGCCCAGCGCATTGAGCCTCTACATCGAGTGTCCCTTACGATTCTACTACCGCTACGTGGCCGGCATTCGCGAGCCCGAAAGCATCAGCGAGGACCTCGACCCGAGGGTTTTTGGCAACCTCTTTCACGAAATGGTGGAGCGCCTCTACACCCCCTGGGTGGGAAAGACCGTCAACGAAAGCGACCTGGAACAATGGCTGAAACAACCAGGTAAAATACGCGACCTCATGGATGAGATTTTTGAAAAAAACATCCCCTTCATCCGGCAGCGCAGCGGCGAATTCAACGATCTACAGGGCAAAAACAGTCTGGTTTACGACATTCTGCAGCGCTATATCCTGCGCTTTCTCGAATGCGAGAAACAAAGCACCCCTTTTCGCCTGCTGGCCCTTGAAGAAAAAGTCAGCATGCAGCACCCGGTCAACGAGCAGTTGAAGGTGAATTTAGGCGGGTTAATCGACCGAAGCGACGAAAAAGAGGGGGTCATCCGCATCATCGATTACAAGACCGGCAAGGCAGGTAAAAGAATAAAGGCTGTGGAAGAACTCTTCATGAGTGAAAAGCACAGCGACAACAAAGCCGTTTTCCAGACCCTACTGTACAGCCTCATCAAAGCTCAGCAAGTGGGGCACACCAATATTGAACCGGGGGTGATTGCCGTGCGCGAGCTGTTCGACAAGCAATACGACAACAGCTTGTTGTTGAAAGAAGACAAGCGTTTTGAGAAGTTGAATCTGGCCAGGGTGGAAACCGACTATACCGAAAAATTAAACGCCCTGCTGACCCGGCTTTTTGACCCAAAAATACCTTTTACCCAGACCGACAACCGGAAAGCCTGCGAATACTGTGCCTTTAAAAAGCACTGTCGGCGCGACTAACACTTAATCTTCCAACAAATCGGGGCGCAACTTTCGGGTTCGCGCCAGAGCCTGCTCCTCCCGCCACTGGTCTATCTTGGCCTGGTGTCCCGAAAGCAATACCTCGGGCACCTTCCAGCCCTTATACTCGGCGGGACGGGTATAAACGGGAGGTGCCAGCAGATTGTCCTGAAAGGAATCGGACAAAGCCGAAGTCTCATCGCTGAGCACACCGGGAATCAATCGCACCACCGCATCCACCAAAACCGCTGCCGCCAACTCGCCACCGGTCAACACATAATCACCGATAGAAACTTCCAGGGTCACATAATTATCGCGCACCCGCTGATCCACCCCCTTGTAATGCCCACAAAGCAATATCAGATTGCCCTTAAGCGAGAGTTGATTCACCAATCCCTGCTTCAGGGTTTGCCCGTCGGGCGTCAGATAAATCACCTCGTCGTAGCTGCGCTCCCCTTTCAGTTGGTCAATAATACGCGCAATCGGCTCAATTTGCATGACCATACCGGCACCGCCCCCAAAGGCATAGTCGTCCACCTTCATGTGCTTATCGGTAGAGTAATCCCTAATGTTGTGCAAAACCAACTCCACGCTGCCCTGGTCAACGGCGCGACGCAGAATGCTTTCGGAAAAAGGACCTTCAAACATCTGGGGGAAGAGCGTTAGTACATCTATGCGCATAGCTTCAAATTTGGCGCAAAGATAGCAAAGCCTGTTGAAATGCAGGCCAAAGGAATTTTTTAAAAAACTTTGGACTTTGGCCCTAATGTAATATATTCGTAGAGTGAATATAACACCTATGGTGATGGAAGCAAATGAACTGAACAAGGAATCCCAGGAGGAAACCCGTCTGAATGCGACCGAGCAGGTCCATGAATCCAAAGAGGAACAAAAGACCCCGGAAGCTGCCCCTGAAAAGGACGCTGAGAACACTGCAAAGCATGCTGAGGCTGAGAACACTGCCCCATCCGGGGAGCAAGCCTCCGACGAGCAGGCAACAAAAAAGGTGGAAGCTGCAGAGGAAGAGGAGGCAGTTCCTGCCCGGGAAGATTACAGCCATCTGGATCGGGAAAACCTGGTGGCCAAATTCCGACAGCTGCTTAAGGAACAGCCAATCAGCGACCTGAAACCGGCCGTGGATGCCTTACGCAAAGTCTTCGACAAAGCCTCCGAAGAAATTGAAAATAAGGCCAAAGCGGCCTTCGTCGCCTCCGGAGAACCCGAAGAGCTCTTTGTCCATCAACCCGACAACCTGCAAAAGGAATTCTCGGCCCTGCTGTTTGAATACCGTAGTAAGCGCGACAGCGAGCGCCAATCTCAGGAACACGAGAAAGAAAAGAACCTTGCTGCAAAATACGAGGTCATCGAAGGGATTAAGGACTTGCTGAACCGTCAGGAATCGCTCAACGAAACCTTTCAGGAATTCCGTGACCTGCAACAACGCTGGCGCGATATTGGTCCCGTGCCGCAAGGTAAGTTGCACGATTTGTGGGAGACCTTTCACCTGCACGTAGAAAACTTTTACAACTACATCAAGATAAACAACGAGCTGCGCGACCTCGACCTGAAAAAGAACTACGAGGAAAAAGTGGCGCTCTGCGAAAAAGCAGAGGAGCTGCTGCTCGAAGAATCGCCTGTTAAGGCCTTTAAAGCCCTGCAAAAACTGCACGACCAGTGGCGCGAGGTGGGCCCCGTGCCGCGAGAAAAGAAAGAAGAGCTGTGGGAGCGCTTTAAGGCAGCCACCGGAAAAATCAACCAGCGTCAGCAGGAGCATTTTGAAGCCCTCAAGAACCAACTTAAGAAAAATCTCGAAGCCAAAATAGAACTCTGCGAAAAAGCAGAAGTCCTTCTGGCTGAAGAGTTGCATTCGCCCAAAGAATGGGAAGAAAAAAGCAAACAGCTTATCGACCTCCAGCAAATCTGGAAAACCATTGGTTTTGCGCCCAAGAAGGACAACAATCTGGTTTACGAACGCTTTCGCAAGGCCTGCGACGGCTTCTTCAACAGCAAGCGAGAGTTTTTTAAATCCTATAAGGACGAGCAGCAGAATAATCTGCAGCTCAAGACAGAACTCTGCATTCAGGCCGAAGCCATGAAGGAGAGCAACGACTGGAAGAAAACCACGGACGAATACATACGCATTCAAAAAAAGTGGAAGGAAATTGGCCCGGTACCCCGCAAGCAATCCGACATTGTTTGGAAGCGCTTCCGCGAAGCCTGTGATTATTTTTTCAACCGCAAAAAGGACTTCTTCAGTCACATCGACGAGGAGCAGGACAAAAACCTCGAAGCCAAAGAAGCGCTCATTGCCGAGTTGACTGCGTTTGAAATCAAAGAGGACAACGAAAAGAACTTTGAAATTTTGCAGGACTTCCAGCGCCGCTGGTCCGACATCGGCTTTGTGCCCTTAAAGGAGAAGGAACGCATCAACCAGGAATTCCGCAACCTCATCAATCAAAAGTTCGATCACCTGAACCTCGACGAAGTCAACAAAAACCTCCAAAAATTTCGCAACAAACTCGAAAACTGGAAGGCCGAGGACCAGTTTGCCGAGAAAATCGGGCAGGAGCGCAATCGCATCATGTTGAAACTGAAACAACTCGAAAACGACCTGGTTGTTTGGGAAAACAACATTGGTTTCTTTGCCAAATCGAAGAACTCAGATGCCTTGGTGCGGGACTTTCAGCACAAAATAGAGAACGGCAAACGCAATATGGAATTGCTGAATAAGAAACTGGACCTGATAGACGAAATGCTTTAATTATTCTCCGGCGCGACCTATTTTCAGGCAGATTTTTCTACCTTTGTGGTTTAGTTAAAATTGTAGAATTATTTAACCAGATACGCCGTGCCGGATACTCGTTACGTTTTTGTTACCGGAGGGGTTGCTTCTTCACTCGGAAAGGGAATCATCTCCGCCTCCCTGGCCAAATTGCTGCAGGCCAGAGGATATAAAGTCACCATTCAAAAACTGGATCCCTATTTGAACGTGGATCCCGGAACTTTGAACCCCTACGAACACGGGGAGTGTTACGTAACCGAGGACGGGGCTGAAACCGACCTGGATTTGGGTCATTACGAACGCTTCCTCAATGTTCCCACCTCGCAGGCCAACAACGTTACCACCGGTCGCATTTACCAAAATGTCATCAACAAGGAAAGACGTGGTGATTTTCTGGGCAAAACGGTACAAATCATTCCCCACATCACCGATGAAATCAAAAGAAACATCAAACTGCTGGGCAGCAAGCACCGTTTTGATGTGGTAATTACCGAAATTGGTGGTACGGTGGGCGACATCGAATCGCTCCCCTACATCGAGGCGGTTCGTCAGCTGAAATGGGAACTCGGGTCCCGGGCTGTTAACATTCACCTCACACTGGTCCCCTATCTGGCAGCCAGCGGGGAACTCAAAACCAAACCTACCCAACACTCGGTAAAGGCACTGCTCGAAGAAGGCGTACAACCCGATGTACTGGTATTGCGTACCGAAAAAGATCTGGCCCCCGACATCCGCAAAAAAGTGGCACTATTTTGCAATGTGGACAGCCGCTCAGTAATCCAAAGCATTGATGTCAGCTCTATTTACGAAGTGCCGGTAAAAATGCAGGAAGAAGGGCTGGATGAGATCATCCTGGAGAAATTAAAGTTGCCGGTGGACCAAAAGCCGGAACTTAAGGATTGGAAAAGCTTTCTGGACAAATTGCACAACGCTAAAAAAGTCGTAAAAATTGGCTTGGTGGGCAAGTACGTCGAACTCAACGACGCCTACAAGTCCATCATCGAAGCCCTCATACATGCCGCCACTTACAACGATCACAAGGTGGACGTCCAGTTGATTCAGAGTGAAACACTCACCTCAGATAACATAGCCGACACACTAACGGGGCTGCACGGCATTCTGGTGGCGCCGGGCTTTGGTCACCGGGGCTTCGACGGCAAATTGCTGGCCGTGCAACATGCCCGTGAAAACAACATCCCCTTCCTGGGAATTTGTCTGGGTATGCAAACGGCCGTCATCGAATACGCCCGCAATGTGCTTAAAATGGATAAGGCCAACTCCAAAGAGATGGACCATACCACTGCCTACCCGGTGATTGATTTAATGGAAGACCAGAAGAACATCTCCGACAAGGGAGGCACGATGCGTTTGGGCGCTTACGACTGCAAGCTGAAAAAGGAAAGCAAATTGTTTGCTGCTTACGGACAAGAAAATATTCGTGAACGACATCGCCACCGTTACGAGTTCAATAACGACTACCTGGCTGCCTACGAAGCAGCAGGAATGAAAGCCACCGGGATTAATCCCGATACGGGACTGGTTGAAATTGTAGAATTGCCCGGGCACCCCTGGTTCGTGGGCGTCCAATTTCACCCTGAATACAGCAGTACCGTGTTAAAACCCCATCCGGTCTTTATGGCCTTCATTACAGCCGCAATAAACGAAACGCCAAATACTAAACAATAAAAATGGATAGGAATTCGATAACGGGTCTGGTTCTCATCAGCCTGGTACTTATAGGTTTTTATTTCATCAACAAACCTTCTGCCGAACAGGTAGAGGCCATGCAGCGCCAGCGCGATTCGCTGGAAAGAGTAGAGATGCTGCGCCAACAAGAATTGGATGCTGCCCTTAAGCAACAAGCCGAAGCCACCCCCGTGGCGCTCGAAGCAGAGGCAGAGGCAACGACAGAAATCGACAGCATTCAGTTGAACAATCAGCTTCAGGCACGCTTTGGTCAGATGGCCCCCTTCGTTGAAGGAGAAACCACCTACTACACCCTCGAAAACGAAAAGGTACGTATGGTACTGAGCTCTAAGGGTGCCCGCATCTATTCGGTAGAGCTGAAAGAGTACAAGACCCACGATGGTAAGCCCCTTGTCCTTTTCGATGGGGACGCCAATAAATTTGGCTTTACCTTCACGCACAACACCCGTGTTTTCAACACCAACGACCTCTATTTTGAGACCAGACAGGTTGGTGACAATCAACTGGTTTTTGAGTTGGGCACCGAACTGGGCGAGCGTTTGCGCTTTAACTATACGCTGCCTGCCGACGAATACATGGCCCGCTTTGAACTGCAGACTGAAAACCTGAGAAACCTGATGGCCACCCCACGGGGCAGCATCGATCTGACCTGGTATATGGAAATGCCGGCATTTGAAAAGGGTCGCAGCAGCGAGAAGCGCTACTCAGGACTATATTACAAATACCACCTCGACGAAGTGGATTGGCTCAAAGGAGCAGGCGACGGAAGTGAAGATCTGAGAACCAAGGTCAAGTGGATTGGTTTTAAGGGCCAGTTTTTCTCCTCTGTATTTATCGCCGACGAGGCCTTTGCCAGTGCCCTGGTTGAAGTCAAAGGAGAAAGCAGTGAGAGCAGCAACTTTTTAGCGTACAATAGGGCCGAGACGGTGATTCCGGTGGACTTCTCCACCAACGAGAACATCGGCTTTTCCTTTTACTTCGGACCCAACCACTTTTTCACGCTGAACCGCTACGACAAGGCACTGGAACTGAACAAGCTGATACCTCTGGGTTGGGGCATTTTTGGCTGGGTCAACCGCATTGCCGTACTCCCTGTCTTCAACTTCCTCGAAGGCTTCATCGGCAGTTACGGCATCATCATCCTGATCCTGACCATCCTCATCAAACTGGTACTCTTCCCCCTCACCTACAAGTCGTACATGTCTACGGCTAAGATGAAAGTCCTGAAACCCCAGATCGATGAAATCAACGAGCGCATCCCCAAAGAGAAAGCCATGGAGCGCCAGCAAGCTACCATGGCCCTCTATAAAAAGGCCGGGGTGAATCCCATGGGCGGTTGTTTGCCCATGCTGCTGCAGATGCCCATCCTCATTGCCATGTTCAACTTCTTCCCGGTTTCCATCGAATTGCGCCAGGAAAGTTTCCTTTGGGCTACCGACCTTTCGACCTACGACTCGATCTTCGACTTACCCTTCAACATTCCCTTTTACGGAGCGCATGTGAGTCTCTTTACCCTTTTGATGGCGGCTACCAACATGTTGTACACCAAAATGAACTCTGAAATGACCGCTTCGGCCAACCAAATGCCGGGTATGAAGGGGATGATGTACATGATGCCGGTGATGTTCCTCTTCTTCTTCAACAACTATGCATCGGGTTTGAGTTATTACTACTTTGTTTCCACCTTGATTACTGTGGGACAGACTCTCTTGATTCGTCGTTTTGTGGATGAGAAGAAGCTGCTGAAAAAGATTCAGGCCAACCAAAAGAAACCGGTGAAGAAATCTAAGTTTGCCCAGCGTCTGGAAGAAATGACCAAGCAGCAACAACAGTTGCAAAAGGGCGGCAAGAACAAGAAACGTTAAGCGTTTCCAACGTCAGTATTACCCATAATAAAGAGGGAGAAAAGCAGCTGCTTTTCTCCCTCTTTATTATCACAAAGCCCCTATTTTTCAAGCACCTTCCCCACAAAACGGAGGTGGGGCGACAAGGCCATCCCATTGGGGTTGCAACCCGGCCTTCCTTCGGGAATCTCCACCCCCAAACGCGCATAATGATCCACCCACAAGGGATGAAAATCCCCTGTTTCGGGATTCTTAAAGGTCATGGCTTCCAGTTCAAAGATATTGGACGAGCGAAAAAGGGTGTACACAAAACCCGAGCAGTAATGGCCGGTCCCATCCATCAGATAGGCATCGTCATAAGGCAAACCATTGAGGGTACGTGCAGTGTCCAGCGCAGCGGGTATATGTAGGTGCAGAGAGTCGGACAGCCGATACACATCGGCCCGATGGCGGGTTTTCAGAAAAGCCTCCAGGCTTTCGCAACTCACCCCCTTCTTGGGGGCTGCATGCCAAATCCACACCGTGGAGTCCCTCACCTCCACCATCCCCATGTGGGTATAGGAAGTCTCCATCTCGGTCTTGGTTACATCGTCGATGGCCGTTGACAGCTTATCGCCACCCCACAAACCGGGACCGGTAAACACAAAGTCGCCCGACTGTAAATCGCTTACTTTAAGGTCTGGGGGCTTATGCCCACAGCCCGGTGTCCAAAAAAGAATGCCCATAAGCACAACAACAATACAACTTGCCGGAATGAAACGCTGCCTCATATTCCCAGGGCCCTCAACAGGTCGTCGGCCTTATCGCGATGCAAGGCACAAATACGGTCTATTTTATCACGCAAAATAAGGTGCGCGCCCATGTACTCATGGGTGGGCGTTATGGGAAAATCCTTGTTGTAGTACTGCATCTCTTCCTCCTGCACCTTAATGCGTTTTTCGAGCTGCTGCAATTCACTTTCATGGTCCTCCAGCACCATCAGCTCTACCGTATTCATGGCCCGTGCTTTATCGCGCTGCAACAGCTCCTCGTTGCGGGCCTTCAACAGCGCCAGCTCTTTCAGATAGTAACTGAGTCTGTTTTTCCAGAGTCGGTATTCAAACTCCAGATCAGTCAAAAAAATGCTCCCTTCCTTCATAGCCGTGGATTTTGTAGGGAAGATAGCAGTTTTCGCGCAATCGAACAATGCTTTATTCCTCCATTACGCAAATTTCGCCTCGAAACAGGTGGCGCAAAGTATGCCAGGCCACAACCGCAATAACCACCGCTGAAACTCCGGCAAAAAACCATGCCATATATTTAAAAGCAGTTTCTCCGGACACTTCAAAGGCCAAAGTGGTGGCCACCGTTAAGGCGGTAAGCGGGAAAGTAAAGGCCCACCACGACATAAAAAATTTAAGCCGTGTAAAACTTCGGTACATACTCACCAAAAGCACAAAAAAGAACAGGGCCATCATCAGTAAAAACATGGCGCCCCCGTCCCAACTGCCAAAAAGCCGCATGTAAGCCAAAAAGCCTACCGCCGGCGGGGCAATTATGATGAAAAAGGTAGGAATAAACTTCTCGGGCAGCTGTCCGTGAAAAATCACCCTGTTCATAAACAGACCAAACAGAATGATCCAGAAGAACATGCCCGAGGAAAAATAAAAATACGACAGCAATTCGGGGGCATGTTCCACGCCACTTATGGGCACCAAAACATTACCCACGGCAGGAATGAACCAGGCGGGATTAAAGTGCTTGATTTCATAACTGTGCGTTATCCAGTAGCCGATGGCTTTCAACATAAAAAGGGTATGCAGCACCACGCCCGGCCACCAAAGATACTGCGATACCGAAGTGCTGACCGGCTCCCAGGCAATGGACAAGAGCAGCAAGGAAATAGAAATAGAGGGAAAAAAGTTGATCTTAATGGGATGCAAAAACTCCCTGCGCACCTCGTCCATAAATCGCAGGGTCTTGAGCAAATAAAGAGACGCAATAAAAATCGCCAGTCCACTCAAAGTCCACAATGCTGTACTGTAACACCAGGAAGGCAGCCAGCCGTTGCTGCCAAACTTCGACAGAATCAGGGTAGCTCCACTCAGTCCCATAATCACCGTAAAGGCCGAAATGGGAAAATATTTTATCTTATTCCACATAATGATAAGTTCTTAAACAGACCTTAAAACACTGTTATTGCGGGCCAGCGTCTCCATACCAGGAGAATAAGAAACCGGTCCCAGCTTAAAGGTATGAAAAATACCCGGACGAACGCTTTAAGGTCCTATCCGGGCATTTCCAATTAAACAAAAAACAATAGCTCTGTATATATAGAAGCATCGGGCCTAAGCCTGCTGCATTTTCTTCAACAGAAAATCCTTACTCTTCACCCCTACAAAACGATCCACTTCGCGACCGTCTTTCAGCAAGAGCAAAGTAGGTATGCTGCGCACCTTAAACTGTTCGGCCAGGCGCTGCTGCTCCTCTACATTGACCTTGGCCACTTGTCCCACACCCCCCGAAGCCCTGGCCACCTGATTCAACACGGGAGCCATCATTTTACAAGGGGTGCACCACCCGGCCCAAAAATCGACCAGCACCACCCCTTTGGCGGTCTTTGCTTTAAAGTTATCGGTCGTCAGGTGCTGAATCTCTTCTGCATCTGGCAAGGAGGCAAAGTGCTTCATTCGCCGATAGTTAAAGTACGAATAGCCGATAAAAATCACCACAAAGGCGATGAGTCCATAATAAAAAGGGTCCATATACCAAAAGGTTTTTGTGCTTAGGCCGACTTCGACTTCAGCTGATGCAAATAGTTGGATGCGGCCAGGGCAGCAACGGTGGCATCGCCTACCGCTGTGGTAACCTGGCGATAACGTTTGGCGATGGCGTCGCCAGCGGCAAAAACACCCGGTACCTTGGTCTCCATATCGGCATTTACCACCATTTCACCCCGCTCGTTCAAGGCGACCTTCCCTTGCAGGAATTCGGTATTGGGCACGTAGCCAATGAAAACAAACACCCCGTCGGTAGCAAAGCGCTCTACACGCTGCTCCTTCAAATGGGTAATGTCTACCGCTTCGAGGTTTTCCCCACCATAGAAAGCGCTCACCGTAGCTTCCATCACGATGGAAATCTTCGGGTGCTTGCGGGCCTCCTCAATGGCATGTTCAAAAGCCTGAAAATGATCAAACTGATGTACAATGGTTACCTTTGAAGCGTATTTGGTCAGCGAAACCGCCTCCTCCAAAGCGGAGTTGCCCCCGCCCACTACCACAATCTCCTTATCGGTAAAAAAGTCCCCGTCGCAGGTAGCGCAATACGAAATACCCTTGCCCTTGTAGCTGTCCTCACCCGGCACCCCCAGGGTTCTGCTGCGTCCGCCCGGGGTGAGCACCACGGCATCGGCCGAGTAGGTCTCCCCGTTAGACAGGGTAAAAGTCTTCACAGCACCATCCAATTCCATATTGGTGATGTCGATGTTCGACTTAAAGGAACAACCAAAACTTTGGGCCTGTTTCTTCATGATGTTGCCCAACATATAGCCGTTGATCGACTCCACGCCGGGATAGTTGGCAATTTCGTGCGTCAGTACCATCTGGCCCCCTATGGTCCCTTCACTCAAAATAAGGGTATTCAAACGGGCCCGCGACAGGTAAATACCTGCCGTGAGTCCCGCTGGGCCACCCCCCACCACTATAGCGTCGTAATGTTTGTTTTCCATCATAACTTAAGCGTTTTTAGCTGCGCCAAACTGCTCGTTCAAAATACCGGTTACCTGATCGCGACTCTGAATGCTGGAAGTGGCTTTTACCACCTTGCCGTTTTTGTAATAAATGGTAAAAGGGATGCCCATAAAACCACGTACCTCAGGCAAGTTACGAATGACGTGTGCCTCGGGGTTGTCAAATTCCATATCGAAAAACTTCACGTGACTGTATTCGCCTTCCAATTCTTCCATAATTCCGTAAACGGGGATACACATGGGGCCCATACGGCCACAGCAAACCATTACATTCTCGTTCTCGTTGATGATTTTTGCGTGCTGCTCTGCAGTCTCAATGTGATTCAAATTTGTGTACAACATAGTATTCAATTTTTAGCGTTGATATTCGTTAATTGGCACAGAACAAAAGTAGGGCAGCCTCAGCAATTTTCTTTAAATTTGGGCTGCGACGAACTCCGCTTGCGGATTGATTTGCCTCAACTTTTTTATTGATCCGGAAATATGAAGACCATCCAGGAAGACGACAACAACTTTATTTGCGACATAGCGGCCCCCTGTTTTCACCTCCTGGCCGGAGAGGAGCTCACCCTGGTGCGCGAAAGCAAGACCCAGGTCTTGTTTCACAAAGGAGAGAACCTAAGCAAGCAGGGCACCTTTGCCTCCTACATTTTGTTTGTAATGAAGGGCCTGGTAAAAGTGCAGTTGCAGGAAGGTGATAAAAGCTTTAATTTGCGATTGGCAGGAGCGGGTGAGTTTCTGGGACTCTCCACCGTTTTTGGCAAAAACACCTTCAACTATTCGGCCACAGCATTGAACGAAACCCAGGCCATGCTGGTTGAAAAGTCGGCCATTGAAGAACTGCTGAAAAGCAATGGACACTTTGCCTACAACCTGATGCGGCGCTACGTAGCCCACAACGACGAACTTTACCAAACCCTGCGCAAGCTCATGTACAAGCAGATGAATGGTCGACTGGCCGGCACACTGCTTTATTTAAGCAGTGCAGAATTTGCCGGACAGGATGTTTTCAGCCTGCTCAGTCGCAAAGACCTTGGCGAATTTGCGGGGATATCTACCGAAAGCACCGTCAAACTGCTGAAAGCTTACGAAAGAGACGGCATTCTGAAACTGAACGATAAGCACATCGAAATACAGCAAGCGGAGCTGCTGAGAGAACTGGCCGAAAAAGGATAAAAGTGGCGATAAAAAAGATGCAAAAGCGACTTAAAATTACCATCAGCGGGCTGCTCCTCCTAATACTGGGGACCTTCAGCAGTTGCGAAAGCGACCTCCACCTACAGTTGAAGGAAGGCGGCGGCCAGCTTGTACTCTTTGCTTTTCCCACAGCCGATTCTACACTTAGTCTACATCTGAGTCGCAGCGTAAACCACTCCTCGCTCGACGATTTTGAGCGCATTTACGATGGCTACCTGGCCCTGTATCGGAACGGAGCCCGGGTCGATTCTTTTGCCTGGCCCTATAAGGAGACCTGGGCCCAACGGACCGGTCTGCCGGTGCGCGAAGGCGATGTGTGGACCATTCGCGGGGGCGACAGTAAAGGACAGCGCATTTCGGCCACCACCACCATTCCGCAGGCAGTCGCCATCGAGGGACTCGACAGCATTGGCAGAGGCAGTAAAAACGGCGATTCCTTTATTCAGTATGAGCTCATTTTTACCGATCCTCCCGAAATTGACAATTACTACCAACTGCTGATCTTTGGGGAGACGCGCGACTCCCTCAACCATTTGCTGAACCGGCAAACGCTCAATTATGGCAAGACCGATGAAGTGTTTTACATCCGCGACCAGGAGGGCAGCCTCCTGGGCGGTATCGACTTTCTGGGCTCCTTTTCCGACTACCTTATTCAGGGGCAGCCCCACCGCTTGCAAATCGGCATTCCATCCGTTTACCTCAGCAACCCCAACCCCGGCGAAAAACAGGTCATCCGTCTATGTCTGTTGAGTCTCTCCCCCGATTACTACCACTACCTGCGCAGTCGCGTAGTGGCCGAATACAATTACGATTTGCCCGTAGTGGATCCCATAAAAATCTATTCGAACACCACGGGGGGACTCGGCCTCGTTGGGGGGATGTCCATAGCCAGCGACTCCTTGGTTCTTATCGGCTCCGACTATGAATAATCAAATTTGTTTATGAAAGCAGCGCATCGCTTCGTTACAAGCATAAAGATTAAATCGGTAACTTTGTCACCACAAAAGCTGCCAAAACTGCCATTTTGAGTTTTGGAATAAAAGTTGCAGATTTGCAGTCAAATTAAAACATATAAATACATACATGTTATGGCCTTATTTGGAAAAATTGAGAATTTGGACAGCGGCTCCAACGACAACAAGAAAGACAAAAACATAAGCGACATCGAGAAAGCCCGCGTACTGATTATTGGCTCGGGACCAGCCGGTTACACAGCCGCCATTTATGCAGCACGTGCCAACCTCTCCCCCATATTGTATGAGGGTTTGCAGCCGGGTGGACAGCTTACCACCACCACCGAAGTCGAAAACTTCCCGGGCTATCCCTCCGGAATTACCGGTCCCGAAATGATGGAAGACCTCAAAAAACAAGCGGAACGTTTCGGCACCTCCATCCGTTTTGGCATGGCTACCGAGGTGGACTTTTCAGCGCGTCCCTATAAGGTGACCATCGACGACAAAAAAATAATTGAAGCAGAAGCCGTAATCATAGCCACCGGCGCCACCGCCAAATACCTCGGTCTTGAAGACGAGACCAAGTATGCCGGAGGCGGCGTTTCGGCCTGTGCCACCTGCGACGGTTTCTTTTACCGTGGCAAAGACGTTGGTGTAGTGGGCGGCGGCGACACCGCAGCCGAAGAAGCGCTGTACCTGGCCGGACTCTGTAACAAGGTGTACCTGATTGTACGTCGCGACGAGCTGCGTGCCTCCAAAGTCATGCAGGAGCGCGTATTCGCCACCAAAAACATTGAAGTATTGTGGGAGCACCAAACCCTGGGCCTCTATGGCGACGGAGTTGTGGAAGGCGCCACCCTCGTGAAGAAAAAAGGAACGCCCGAAGAGGAGGAAGTTAAAATCAAAATCGACGGTTTCTTCCTGGCCATTGGACACAAACCCAATTCCGACATCTTCAAGCCCTTCCTCGAGACCGACGAAACCGGCTACATCAAAACCGTTCCCGGCTCATCCAGAACCAACGTTCCCGGCGTTTTTGCCTG
>Ga0209075_1001643_pt1 | contig 20873 bp, 19 predicted proteins | sample Stecom2011_FD_187523 | JGI IMG/M metagenome (GOLD analysis project Ga0209075, IMG submission 187523) | Agricultural soil microbial communities from Utah to study Nitrogen management - Steer compost 2011 (SPAdes) (version 2) | ecosystem: Environmental > Terrestrial > Soil > Agricultural land...
GTAACGCCACAAATAATAGTCTTTATCGATACCTGTACCACCATGTAAATGCTGAGAAGCATAACTGACTCTATGGCCGGTATCACCTGCCCATATTTTAGCGATCAATAATTCATTGCTTGCTGGCAAGGCCAAATCTAAACGTGAAACAGCTTGGTAAGTGGTGAGCTTTAAACACTGCACATCAATAAAGCAGTCGGCAGCACGGTGTTGTACCGCTTGGAAAGAGCCAATCGGCACGCCAAACTGCTCACGCTCGCAGGTGAACGTTGCTGTCATCTGCAATGACGCTTCACTCACACCTAGCTGCATGGCGCAATAGGCGGCTGTTGTGCGCTCATAAATCCACTGTGCAGCTGCTGCACCCTGATCGACGCCAACGAGCACATCCGCTGCATCAATCAATACATTATCCATTTGCACCTCAAACCAAGGCTCGCCTGTGGTGGATACCTGACTATGCAAAGTGACGCCCGTCGCTTTAGGGTTAAGCAGTAAAATAACAACGCCCTGCTCGCTGTTAGCACTGATAAGAATGCGCTCGGCCTGATCGGCAAACGGAACGGCAATTTTTGTGCCATTCACTTGATAGTGCTTATCCTGCAACTGCGCCGTTGTTGCAGGTTGTGTGGGATCTTCTGCCAAATACTCACTCAAACCGGCGGTAATTAATGCCTTACCACTGGCAACATCTACGAGTAGTTGTTGCTGCTCGGCATTACCAAACTGTTGAATCGGCAAGGCAGCACTGACCAATACCGGAATGACGGGTACGGCAGCGACGGTACGACCGACTTCTTCAACAAATAAACACAGCTCGGTAAAACCAAAGCCCATACCGCCGTTGGCTTCGCTTAAAGCGACGCCTAATAGCCCAGCCTCAGCCAATTGCTGCCACAGGTCTGTATCAAAGCGCTGCGTTTGTTGATCAATCGTATTTAAACGCTCAGGCGTGGATACTTCGCTGAGAATTTTGCGTGCAAGGTTTTGTACTTCTTGCTGTGTTTCGTCAAATGTAAAGTCCATAAAGCCCCCTTAACGCTTAGCACGTGGCATAGAAAGACCACCGCGCGCGATCAAATCACGTTGAATTTCGTTAGTACCACCACCGAAGGTAATAATTGATGCGGTACGATACAGCTGCTCTAAGCGGCCATTGAGCACCGCGCCTTTGGAGGTACGATGCAACACACCGGCTGCGCCTAACACCTCACCTAAACGACGATAAAGCTCGACAAAAAACTCGGTGCCGTAGACTTTGGCTGCCGAGGCATCTTCCATGGTTAAGCGCCCTTGGCTCATCTCGGAGGCTTGACGATAACAAATTAGCTTTAAAGCTTCTAAACCCGTACGGCTTTTAGCTAAATTGATTTGTACCCACGGCTGATCAATCACTTTGCCGCCATTGGGCAAATCTGTGTCACGACACCAATGGGTGACTTGATTAAACAAATTAGAAAATGCGCCAACGTTAACCAACGATAAACGTTCGCGGTTTAACTGGCTAAAGATCAGCAACATGCCCATATCCAGCTCACCCACTAGATGATCTTCCGGTATACGCACATTGTCATAATAAGTGGCATTAGTACGCACATCACCCAAGGTATGTACCGGTGTGCAGCTGTAACCTAGGCTATCGGTAGGGACTAAAAATATCGAGATGCGTGAATGCTTTTTTACACCCTCGTCAAAATTAGTGCGTGCGGCAAGCCAAATCCAATCGGCATGATGGGCTAAAGAGGTCCACATTTTTTGGCCGTTTATTACCCACTCATTGCCTTCTTTTTTGGCTGTAGTTTTTAAGGACAAAAGATCTGTACCTGCCCCTGGCTCTGAGTAGCCAATGCCGATAATCAGCTTACCGCTAAGAATTTTCGGCACTAATTGTTCTTTTAAGCGCGCAGACGCATGTTCAGCGAGAATTGGCCCAACAGATTCCGTGGTTAAAAAGGGAAAAGGAAAGCCAGATCGCATGACTTCTTCGATAAAAATAAACTGCTCCATCTCCGATAAGCCACGCCCGCCTACCGCTTTTGGCCAGCCCATACCTATCCAACCATCTTTACCGAGCTGTTCCATCGCCTGCCAGAATAAAGGGCCACCGCCTTCACCCACAGCGGCATCGACTTCTGCGCGAAGCTCTGCTGTCATCAGCGTATCAAAATAGGCACGTAGCTCTTCACGTAGTGCTAGCTGCTCGGGAGTAAATTCAATTTTCATTGCCGCTCCTACTTACTGTTAATCAGAATACTCGCGACATCATAGCCGCTTGGCTGTCACGATCATGGCATTGAGTGTGGGCTTTTTAAAGAAGAGCAACAATGGCAAAACTTGCCATATTCAGTGACAAAATAACGCAACTTTCGACGATAGGCTTAAAAGTACCATTGCAGCTTAAGTTCTATTTGATCGTCTTTACGGAAGGCATAAAAGGCTGATTCTTTGCTGGCATTGCTAAATACGTACACATTAAGTGATAGGTTTAAATTATCCACTAAGCGGGTATTGCCCTCAAACGACGCCGCCGTTGTTTGATCATCCGCATCCACAATAACACCGGCCAAGAAGTAACTGCCGTTGATATTATTCAGGGCAAAACGCATACCTAAGAAAATATCATTATTAAAAGGGGATAAATAACTGCTAGGAATACGATTGTTTCTTAAAAAAGGAGCAGCGAGACTGGTGAAACTGGGGTCCAGCACTTCCAGACTAGGCTTTTCTATGGAAATATCTTTACGGTTATGCCAGAGATACTCCACTAGCAAACCCACATCGGCGCTACTAGCAGCAATATCGCTAAACGTATATTCAAAGCCACTAACGACAGTATGGTAATCACCGCTTTGCTGCCAGCGTGAAGCACTTTCAAATTTAAACGCCCAGCCATCGTAAACGTATTGCAGCTCCACACCCAACTGCTGTAATTGTTCGTAATATGAAGAGAAAATTGCTTTAGGCCCCACTTGCAAATCCGTTAGGATGGGCAGCGGTTCACGACTTGTGCCACTAAAGGCTGAAACAGCCATATCAAAGCCGCCCCAGTAATGGTTCCAACGAAGCGCAACATCAACATGCTTTTCTTGCCGTGATGATTGATAGTAAACGCGCTTATCGCTAAACACAGGCTCAATATTGAATGTATTATCGATGCCGCTGAGGCCTAGTCTAAATCGCTCAGGGCCATCAGGAAATTCACGCTTACGAAAGTATGGCAAGAGGAAAAAATCCACATTTCCCCAAGCCTGTTCTAGGCTAAAGCTCAACATTGGCTGGCCTAGCTTTTCCGTGCCTGTCGCTGAGGCCAAAATATCACTTTGGTTGACGATATCAACGATATGGTTGGACTCTACTACCCCCCAAAAAACACGGCTAATACCCGCCTGTATTTGCCAAGCTTCGCCTGCATACAAATAATACGCTTCGCGAATATCGGCATAACTGCGATTGCCTTTAGGCCTGCTATCACGGCCGTATAATTCAAGGTTTATGGTGTGATTTCGTTGCTCATCCTGCCAATTCATTTGCGGATTAAAGGCCAAGGAAGCAAACAGATCTTTTTGCTCTTTCAATAAGCTTTGGCTGGGATAGTAGCGTAATTCGGCCTCAAGATTGGCGGAAAAACGGAAATCCGCATGCGCAGCTAGGCTGCTGCTGAACAAAAAAAATGCGGCTATAGAGACAAACGTTTTACGCATTAATGGGCGCGCTTTAAGTTATTCTGGCTAAAATCACTATCGCTTAAGCCGGTGTTTAAACGAATATTGCTCCAATAAAGCTCAGTGATATTGCCCGTCTGCTGATTACTCATAACAGAATGCGTTGGACGCCAATGCTTATCATCTAATAGTTCGTAGCCTTTAACCTCCATGATTTTCAGTAAGGCTGCTTTTTTATCGTAAAAGTGAATTTTTTGAGTACGATAATCTTGGGCTTCAGTCCAAAAAATTAGCTTGCTGTAGCCGCTATAATCGTCTTTTGGGTAAGCTTCTAAAACATGGCAAGTGTGTTCGCCACAGGCTTCATCACGTAGGTGTTTAAAATCATATTTTGCTACTTCAAACGAGGCTAAATCCTCATAGCTAAACTCGCTACCCATAAACGAGCCAGACTTGGTGCGAGAAGCAATGCGCTTAACACGTTTTAAGGCCGGCAAGTAAATCCACTGATCATCTGGCCCTGCAATATGCGAGTAACTTAAAAAGGCCGTGCCCTGCACATCCTTAGGTTCTTCAAAAACCATTAGGTTTTTATCGCCATCATCTGCAACTTCTAAGCTTTTTACACGGATTTCACGTACGGTGGTATTACCACTGGCGGTACGCAACACCATTTTCAGATCACTTTGCGCGTCTTGCCAATTACTGACCCGCGCCTTTTGTGCAGTAGCGATAGCTAAACCTCGCTCCTCCGGCGTTTGCGCTAATACGGCGAAACTTAACTGCAATAAAATGGTTGCTAATAATGTGTGTAATGCGGTATGTAACATAGTCAGATTGTTGTTATTTTTAAAGAGATAGCTCGGTACTTTACCGATGTTTTACTGTTCTGCAAACCATAAACTAATAAAAACCGATTAAGCTAAGATAAGCCGACTATATTACGGTTCGTTAATTTTTCTTTGCTAATGCGATTAAACGCATACAATTAGGCCTTATTTGCTGTATATGACAATATATTCATATCGCTTATTACGAATAAGGCTAATACCTGAGCGATAAAGCGGGTATGATTTATCAGTATTAATACGTTTACTTAAAGGTTGTCTATGTCTGTAGCGCTTCAAATTTCTGCCCCGCCGGCACCTCCGGGCCTTGGCCGTATAGCGGGTGAGGCTCCAAGATTAGTAAAAGATATGCTGTCTTTAACTAACTGCCACTGGCGTGAGCAACTGAAAAAAGCAGCCGCAGGTAATGGCCAGCCAGTGATGACACTGCCCGGCTTTGGCGGTGGTGATGGCAGCATGGCCTTATTACGCCGCTACTTAAATAGCTTAGGCTATCGCGCTGAACCTTGGCGTTTAGGCACAAACTTAGTACAAGACAAAGTACAAACCTTGGATGAAATTCTTGCTTTTTGCGCCACGATGGAAGCTGCGATTGTAGAGAACGCGCAACGTATCGCTGATAATTGTGGTGAAAAAGTTAGCCTAGTAGGCTGGAGCTTAGGCGGCGTTTACGCCAACAGCATCGCTCAAACACACCCCGAACTCATCCGTCAGGTTATCTTATTGGGCTCGCCGGTTGGTGATCCTCGCGGCACTAGCGTCTGGGGCCTGATGAAAAAGGTCATGCGCGGTGAAATTCCGGATCATTTGCAAAACGTCGATGCGTGGATAGAGCGCCGTGATCAATTAGGTGGCCGTCGTGTACGTACTTCTGTTCTTTACAGCAAGTATGATGGTGCTGTTGCTGAAGATGCGGTAATGATAGAAAACGATAAGCTTGTAGAAAACATTCATGTCGCGTCAAGCCATGTCGGCTTTTCACACAATGCCAGTGTTTATTGGACAATAGCCGATAGACTAAATCAGTCTTTGTCCAACTGGAAGCCTTTTGATTACTCGGATCTACCTAAAAACTTACAGAAAAACTTCGTATCATGAGCATCCCGCTTATTGATAAATCACAGGCATTAGCTGGCCGAACAACAGCTATGCCTGTTATTGATAAGCATCTTGTTTTAAATACCTCCTTAACACCCCCCTTTCCTGCGCATTGCCAACAAATACAGTTCGCTATGGGATGCTTTTGGGGTGCTGAACGTAAATTCTGGCAATTAGCCGGTGTTTATACCACAGCGGTAGGCTATAGCGCAGGCTTTACACCCAACCCCAGCTATGAAGAGGTTTGCAGTGGTTTGACCGGCCATACGGAAGCCGTATTAGTTGTTTTTGATCCGCAACACATCACACTAGAACAATTACTCGCAATTTTTTGGCAATCGCATAATCCAAGCCAAGGCATGCGCCAAGGTAATGATATTGGTACACAATACCGTTCCGGCATTTACTATTACGCCGGCCAACAAGCGATAGTTGAAGCAAGCTTTGCAACATATCAAAAAGCCTTAGCACAGCAAGGCTTGCCGCCAATAACCACAGAAATCAAAGCAGCAAGCAATTTTTACTATGCCGAGCCTTTCCATCAACAATACCTCGCTAAAAATCCAGCCGGTTATTGCGGCCTATCTGGCACAGGCGTTAACTACCCCGGTTAAGGCCATACCCTGTTCAATAAACACTAAGCAGCGTATGATAGACGACTTACGTTTAGCTACCTGTTAACGCATCCATGACCACTCCTACACTTAGCGCCCTTAAAATTCGCAAAAAATCTGCCGTATTGGAGCTTTCCTATAGCAACAATGAATGCCTCAGCTTATCGTTTGAGTTACTCCGCGTATATTCTCCTAGCGCTGAAGTACGCGGCCATAATGGCCAACACAGCGTGTTGCAGGTAGGAAAATCAGACGTTCAAATTAAACATATCGAAACCGTAGGCAACTACGGCATACAAATTTATTTTGATGATGGGCATAGTACCGGTATTTATAGTTGGCCTTACTTATACGACTTGGCCGTACATCAAGCGCAATACGAACAAGACTATTTAGCACAGCTAGAAGCTGCGGGTAAAAGCCGTATTAGCGGTGCCGTGCAGATTATGGACTTTAAAAAGTCATAAGATAAACAAGATGATAGTGCGACCTCCGTGTCGCCTGGTGCGGGTGCTCATCCTGAGTCCCCTACACCACACTCCAATGCCATAATACGATTTGTTTAGCCCGCTACCAACCCCTGTTTAGGGAGGGTGCGTATTGCTTATTAGCACTATCACCACGAAGTAAACTATAATAGACGACGCTCCGCAGCTGCCCACACCAATTAATTAGGTAAAAAAACGATGAGTATTAACTGGTATCCCGGCCACATGCACAAAGCAACAGGTGAGATGCGTAAACTCTTACCTGAGATCGACATTATTATTGAGGTTTTAGATGCGCGTATTCCTTATAGCAGTCAAAACCCAGTTATCGCGCAATTTGCCGAAGGCAAACCGCAAATCAAATTATTGAATAAAAGCGATTTAGCCGATCCTGCCATTACCGAGCTGTGGATTGAGCACTTTAACCAAGCCCCGAATACGCGCGCGATGGCGATTCATCAACAACAGTTTGATCGCATTGCCAATATTATGGACTTATGTTTAAAGCTTGCCCCGCCTCGCTCTGAGATTAGGCCATCGCAAGCGCTGATTACCGGTATACCCAATGTGGGTAAGTCCACCTTAATTAATCAGTGGGCGGGTAGAAGTATCGCGAAAACGGGTAACGAACCCGCAGTCACAAAAATGCAACAACGCATTAAAATTAGCGATCAGTTGGCGCTCATTGATACACCGGGTATTTTGTGGCCTAAGTTTGAAAACCAAAACAGTGCGTATCGCCTAGCAGCGACTGGTGCAATCAAAGACACCGCCATTAGCTATGATGATATTGCTTATTTTACTATCGACTTTTTGCAAAACCACTATGCCGAAGAGCTAAAACAACGGTATAACTTACCCGATCTAGCCACCACTGAACTGGCTGCTTTAGAGCAAATTGGCCGCGTGCGCGGTTGCTTGGTTGCCGGTAATCGTGTTGATTTAAACAAAGTGGGTAAACTGTTACTCAATGATTTACGCAGCGGAAAAATAGGTTTAATCAGCTTAGAAACACCCGCTATTGCAATCAAAGAAGCACAGCAAGTAGCTTTGATTTTGCAACAAAAAGAAGATGAGAAAAAAGCCAAAAAGGCTGAGCGCTTAGCCAAGCATAAAAATAAAATGTAGCTTTATAAGGGCAGCTTTGCGCTGCCCTTAGCAGTTTAATTATCCTCTTTTTCTTGCCACACCAATTGGTATAAGTCTGTGCGTCTATCACGTAAGTTAGTAACTGAACCTTCCTGATGTAACAACTTTAGCTTTTCTAAATCCACATCAGCAAATAACAGCATCTCCGTATTAGCGACAGCTTCGGTTAAAATCCCATCATGCGGGAAATAAAAATCTGAAGGGGTAAATACCGCTGATTGTGCGTATTGAATATCGACATTATCCACGCGTGGCAAGTTACCCACACTACCGGCAATGGCAACATAACATTCGTTTTCAATCGCACGTGCTTGGGCGCAAAGCCTTACACGTAAATAACCATTTTTGGTGTCAGTCCAAAAGGGTACAAAAATAATCTCAGCACCCTGCTCTGCAGCATGACGCGATAGCTCTGGGAATTCGATATCGTAACAGATCAAAATAGCGATACGCCCAGAGTCGGTATCAAACACGCGCAGCTGATCACCGCCTTCTAGGCTCCAATCGCGCTTTTCACCCGGCGTGATATGAATTTTTCGCTGCTCTTCGAAGGTACCATCGCGGCGGCACAGATAAGCGACATTATAAACAATACCGTCTTCCACTAATGGCATAGAGCCTGCAATGATATTGATGTTATAGCTAACCGCCATATCCGAAATATCGGTGCGTAATTGCGCAGTAAACTCTGCTAAAAAGACAATCGCATCAATCGACGATAAATCCGGTTTTAGGCCCATTAAAGGCGCTGAGAAGAACTCCGGCAACAAAGCAAAATCGGCATGGTAATGCGATAAAGCATCGATAAAAAATTCCACTTGATTGAGCAAATCTTCATAGGAGCGCGCAGAACGCATGGTTCTTTGCACCACACCAATGCGCGCCGATACTTTGCGTGGGTAGTCGCTATCGCTAAGCTCTGGCTCATATAAAATATTATCCCACTCCAGCAGTGTGGCATAGCCATGGGACTTTTGATCTTCGGGTAAATAGCGCTGCAATAGACGTTTAACATCAAAGCCGTTGGCCAACTGAAACGACAAAATAGGATCGTGGATTTTTTGACGCTCCACTTGCTCAATATAATCTGTGACCGGCATTGTCGTGGCGTATTGATCAAAGCCCGGTAAACGGCCACCGGCTAAAATCGCCCGTAAATTATGTTCACGGCACAGTTCTTTACGCGCTTCATACAAACGGCGACCCAGGCGATAACCCCGATAATCGCTATGCACAAATACATCCAAACCATAGATAGCATCACCTTTAGGATCGTGCGAATGTACGCGATAATCCGTAATAAGCTCTTCATATTTATGCGGGTTAGAAAATCTATCGTAGCTAACCTTAATCGCTAATGCGGCTGCTACCAAAATGCCATTATCCTCTATACATAGCTGACCTTCTGGGTATAAAGCCATTAACTGACGTATTGTCGATTCCGGCCAAGCGCCGCCTAAGTCAGGATAGACCAAGTTCATCAAAGCGGCTAATTCATCATAATCGTTAGGACTTAAAGGCCTTAAACGTAGATGGGTACTTTCTTCACTAACCATACAATCTCTCAAAATCGTCGTTTAATTATTGTGTAAAAATCACGCTGTTTTTTGCGCTATAAAAGAGGAAACTGGCCTGCCATCGGGCAGATAGTCTATCGTGTCACGTAAAATTGTCAGTGGGCTAAAATGGCTGGCTAATTCATTGTCAGCCAATAAATGTTGCTCGCCTTTGGGGCTGCCCCAGCGTTTAGCATCTTGCATAAATGTTTGGTATAAAAGCACACCGCCGGGCTTTAAAAGGCCGCTTAATTTAGCCAGCAAAGGGCGATGTAAATAACGGGCGATTATAATTAAATCAAACTGTTCGGACAGTATACCGATATCATCAACTTCAATATCCATAAGTTTTAGACAGATATCGGTGCGATTACGCTTGGCCAACATCGCAGCTTTATTGAGTGAACGTGGCAAATAATCAATGGCTGTCATTTCCCAGCCTTGTAGTGCTAGAAAAACCGCATCACGCCCAGTGCCACAGGCCAAATCCAAGCCTTTGCCCGGCTGAATATTCCATGATTCAGCTAAATCTGGCCATTGCTGCAACAAAGGACAAGGCTGCCAAGCCCTATACAGGCTATGACCATACTCAAGCTGCCCAGCTTCTTGCAACTGCTGTAAAGTAGCGTTATTTAATTCGATTGTTTCGGCTATGCGGTAGCCTTTTATCGCTAAAAATGCCACCGCGGCGTTTAAAGACTGCGCATCACCGGCCAAGCGAATAGGGCTATCTTTGCTAGGCATTTCATACAGGCGCTGGCCTAAACTATCTGCTGGAATGCTAACCGCACCTACAATATGGGCATCGATATACGCATCCAGCGGGCGGCAATCAATAAGTGGCATAGTGTCGACTAAAAAGTGTTATAAAACGCTGTAAATCCGCCTCTACTAGGCGATTGATGCCTGCTGCAGCCTCACGCCCGCCCCCACTAGCAAACTGGCTACACACGCTTGCTGCGCCTTGTTTATTGTTCAGCGGCGCACGCACGCTAACGCGATAGCTATTATCGTCTTGCACGCTTAATACGGCATGGGCTTTATCGGGGGCCGCATTGGCTAAATCATTGGCAAATACACCGCTGACCCGCCTTGCCCAAGAGGCATTCGGCAATAGATAAACAGCACTGTAGGCATTCTCAAAGTCTGCGCTTAATGAGGCCGCTTGCCTGATATCCTGCTGATAAGCATCGGCTAATTGCTGCCGTAGATGGGCTTGCTGGGCAATAAAGTCCAAGGGCGAATGGTAATCGGCTAATGTTTGATAGAGATACGCAGGGTGAAAATGCAAGTCGGCCAGCGTATCGCCATAGGCATTGTAGTTAAGCTGCACACCTAATTGTTCTAACTGCTGCAGCTGGCTAGCAGACAAACCCTGCGATTGGGCTAAAGCCTCAGCGCTTTGTCGTAAATTATCGCCAAAGGCGCCGACTATCGCCCATAATGGGAAGCGCCCCTGCAAATAGCCATTTATCAGCAAGCTGGTGCATACATTGGCATCGGTATTTATTCGACTGGTAAAATGCGCATGCTGTGGTAGTTCACCAAACTGGTGATGGTCGCAATAAAAAATATATGCGCCTTGGTCTAATAAACGCAAAACATCCGCACGGTTTTCAGCCAAAGAAATATCCAACACGGTGATACTATCACCTGCTGAAGCTGTGACTTGTTGGAGTAACTGAATATCGCGCTTTACACCGGTGATTAGCTGGCTTTCTACAGGCTCTGCTAAGCGTAATTGCAATAAGGCGCAAAGCCCATCGGCGTCACCATTAAAAACATCATAATACGCCATACATTAGATATTCAGCTTATTAAAAATACGATCGGGAATAGACATAATGATGCGCATAATAAAACGCCAAAACCACGGTAAATACACCACGGCTTTACGTTTAGCTACGGCATTTTCTATGCCCAATGCGATATCTTCAGGTTGCGCCCACAAAAAGCCTTTCTTTTCTATCGATGCGGTCATTGGTGTATCAACAAAACCGAGCTTAATGGTTAAAACATTTACGCCCACACGCGACAACCGAGCACGCATACCTTGTAAAAAAGTATTGATAATGGCTTTACTCGCACCATAGGCATAATTGCTAGCACGGCCTCTGTCGGCGGCTACCGAGGAAATATAGGCAATCGTGCCATGGCCTTGCTTTTCCATGCAGTTAGCAATCAGTGTGAGTATCGATAAGGTACTGATGCTATTGGTATAGAGCATATTGTTTAAAGCCTCTATATCATTTTGGAAAACTTCTTGATCACCTAAGACACCATGAGCGATTAAGGCTAAATCAACATGGCAAACATTGGCTAGAGCTTCTTCCGTGGAGGCTAAACACCCCGCTTGAGAAAAGTCAGCCACATGAAAACAAGCCGATTCTGCACCACGCACAATCAAATCGCGCGATAAATCATCTAAGGCCTGCTCGTTACGCCCTAACAACATAAAACTTGCGCCGTTTGCGGCATAACGGTGCGCCGTTGCCTTAGCAATAGCCGATGTTGCACCAACAATTAAAATATTCATAAAGCCACCTTACGCCAAAAATCCGACAGAATTGCCGGGTCTCGCATTGTTTCTAGTTGTTGCCACTGTGGGTAGCTGCGACGAAAAACATCCGCCGACATGCGCGCATCTTTGGCAATATATAAACGTCCTGCTGCTTGTAATACTAGCGTATCCAAGGCGGATAACAATGCCAGTGTTTTTTGCCCGCGAAACGGGAAGTCTATCGCCAAGGTTACGCCTTCTTGCGGAAACGATAATAGCCCCTTACCTGCCTTATCGCCCATCATTTTTAAGACCACCAAAAAAGAGCCTTCACCCGCGTGGCTGATGCGCTGCAAAATAGCACGAATCGCTTCTTTTGCTTGCGCTTTAGGGATCACACACTGGTATTGTACAAAGCCATTTTTGCCGTACATACGGTTCCAGTGCAAAATACCATCCAAAGGATAAAAGAAGGGGTCGTAGTCCACTTTGCTTTGCTTTTTTGGCTGCTGCTGACGGTGATAATACAGCTGATTAAAAGCCCGCAACGACAAGCCATTAACTAAAGATACCGGCGGCACTATAGGCATGCTAAGTTTTGCTTTTTGTTTAGCCAAAGCTAGCTCGCCATCATCTGCATGATTACCACGAATAAAATGGCCGCGACCTAAATGCTCGCCTTTGGCCAAACAATCTAACCAAGCTGCCGTATATTCGTGTGTGTGTTCAGACGCATCCGACAAGCTAAAAAACTCATCCAGATTGGCGTACTTAATCGTTTCGCTATCGACAAAGCGACTATTAATTTTTTTCAGCTGAATGAGGGCTGAGCTGATAATACCCGTCAAACCAATACCGCCCACGGTAGCGGCAAACCATTCGCTATTGTCTGTGGCCGAGCAGTAAAAATGCGTACCGTCGCTGCGCAGCAAATAAAAGCCGTGCAGATGGCATGAAAAACTACCGGCCTGCACATGATTTTTACCGTGCACATCGTTAGCAATAGCGCCGGCGACAGTGACATATTTCGTGCCGGGAGTTACCGGTAAAAACCAGCCCTTGGGTATAAACACCGTTAAAATCTCTGCCAGTGTTACCCCGGCCTCACAGTGCAAAATACCGGTGTCGGCATCAAAGGCGATAAATTGGTTCAGCTGCTTAGTTGATAACACCGTGCCTTGCAGGTTTTGGCAGCTAGTGCCATAACTTCTACCCAACCCATAAGGTAAAACACTGCCTTCATGCGCAGGAAAAGCGTGGCGACGACTCGCAAGGTAAGCACCCTGCTGCTCACCACCGGGGTAACGCCCCCATGAGGGAAAGTCACTCATATCGCTAGCCAAAATATCACTAAGGTTAATACGCCCACCAATAAGCTTTGCTTATCACGTACGGCGAACACAATCGGGTCGTCATGCATTTCACCTCGATGGGCAATAATCCACGCACGGCTTACCCAGTACAGCAATATTGGGCAAACCAACCACAAATAAGCAGGCGTCGTATAGAGGCTTAATACCTCAGGATTATTGACATATAAAGCAAAAACCAAAACCGCCATATAGCCACTGGCCGCGCCTAAGGCTGACACCATACTGGCATCTTCAGCATGATAACCACGACCAATGGTTTTTGCCCCGCCCTGCTCTTGCAGCAATACCAGTTCGGTATAGCGTTTAACCAAGGCCAAGCTTTGAAAGATAAATAAAGAGAATGCCAACAACCAAAAAGAAAACTCCACCGATATCAGCAAGGTACCGGCAATAATACGCATGGTATATAAAAGCGCTAAGGTTATGGTATCCAGCATAATAATGCGCTTTAGATAAAAGGAGTAACTCAAGGTCAGTAAGTAATAGACAAATAATGCGATTGCAAAGCCTAAGGGCAAAAACGGCAACATCGCAAAGGACAATAACAATAATACCGGGAACAATAATAAACCGTTCAGTAGTGGAATATCCCCTGCGGCAAAAGCGCGTTTACGTTTGCTGGGGTGTTGCCTGTCGGCAGCTAGATCCAATAAATCATTGAGTATATAGACGCTGGAAGCCGCCAAGGAGAAACTCAAAAAGCCGGCAATTAATAGGAAAATAATATCCGGGTTCTGCCATTGATGTGCAGTTAATACGGGCACAAACAATAAAACGTTTTTCACCCACTGGTGCACGCGTATGGCTTTGATATAGGTGATTAACGACGCTTTTGTAAGCGGAATATGTTCAACCTCAGCACAGACGTTTTCTGCTTTTTTGACTAAAGCGAGGCTATGACTAACCACAATGGCTTTTGCTGCATCTTGCCAGACGGCTAAATCGACAGCTTCATTGCCGATATAGTCATACTGGCCTTTACCAAATTCCTTATGCAATAAAGCGGCCTTACGCTTACCGGTTAAGTTGGTTTCATTGTCACTAGAAAAGTAACCATCAAACAACTGCAAATGCTGGCTAACAGCTGCAACGGTTTTTTCTGCAGCGCCACTAACCAAATAGCAGACAACACCTTGTTGTTTCTGTTGCTGAATATAGGCTAAAACATCGTCATTATAAGGCAGATATCGCGCATCTAAGGGCGCTTGCTGGGCAATCCACGCTTTTAAGGCCGCTTTGCCTTTGAGCAAATAAAACGGTAAGAGAAAACATAGCAGTGGGTTTTTCTTCAGTAACAACAAAAAGCTTTCTATCAGGGAGTCACTTTTTATCAGGCTGCCATCCAAATCAACCACTAAAACTTTCTTATTATTGTGCATTTAAACGTCCTTAGGAAATTGCGGTTTTATGCCTACTGCGGACAAAAACAACATACAAAGCAAACCTAAACCCACAGCAAACCATAAAGTTGCTATGCGGCAGATATAGGTAATAGCAATCGCACTAGGCATATCAAACTTGGCTATAACCAATAGCGATGCCATAACAAATTCAGAAGCACCAATACCGGCTGGCGACATCGATATCGTGCCCAATAAAATAGCCAAGCCATAAACGGCGGTTGCCAAGTAAATAGTGCTAAGTTCTGGTGAATAAGCCTGCATAACCAACAGCAAGCCATAGCCTTCTAAGCCCCAAGAAATCAAACCGATAAACAAGCCTAAGACAAGAAAACGCAAGCTTAATAAGTCGCGCGCATTGTCTAAGGTGGTACTGGCAAAAAACACCAATTGGCGCAGTTTACCCGGCAGTTTCTGCACAAGACTGAATGCCATGATTTTCTCTCTAGGCATTTTAACAATAAAGATTGTTAGTAACATGACGGCAAATGCAGCAATAACAGTGATTTGTACAGCGGGGTTATTATCCACTAAAACAAAAAAGCCCACGCCGGCCATAATTAAAATGGCAAACAAATCCATAATACGTTCAACCAATAAAGCGCCTAAGCTACGCGCATGGCTAATACCGTAGCGGCTAAGATACAAAGAGCGCATAGCTTCGCCAGCCTTACCCGGCGTTGTAGTTAAAGAGAAGCCTGCGATATAAATGGCAGCATGTTCTGCATGGGATATTTTGCAGTCGCTATTATGTAGGATGTACCAGCTCCATCGCCAGTAACGCAGTAAGTAATTGCCCAAAGACAGCGCTAATATAGCGATCCAAATGCGATAGTCTAAGCTTCTAATCGCTTGCCAAACTAAGTCGCCATCGGCGTATAGTGCCATAGCACCATACAGCACCACTGCCAGCACTAGCATTAACAAGCCAGATTGTAATAAACGTGTCATGGGATTCTTATTATAGATATTTACAGCATTCTATTATGCCGGCCCCTACGTCGCAAATAAGAATGCAATAAAAAACGGCAGCCTAAGCCACCGTTTTTTTGAAAAACCGGATAATTTACTTTAACAGTACAAAATCTCGGTTTTTTTCTAGCATTTTCTCGCCTATACCTTTTACTTTCAGCAAATCCTCTGCTTTGGTAAAAGGCCCGTTTGCTTTGCGATACTCAACAATGGCCTGCGCTTTTTGTGGCCCAACGCCATTTAAAGCTTCAGCCAATTGATCGGCACTCGCGGTATTAACATTAACGGGATAAGCGGCCAAAGCACTTACCACTACACTAAAGTATAGGGCTATAGCGATGGCTATTTTGCTGAGTTTGGTGAAATTGCTATGCATCATTCTTCCTCCTTTTCCATGAACGATTAGCCATTTCACTTTAGCTCAGCAATGCATAAATTCAAGCTTTTTATTTAAAAACTTTAGGCCTGCATCTTCACTTCATGACGAAGTGGTGATATTTCAATACCTTGCTTATCAAAACGTAGCTTTATACGCTCAAGCAACTGCCAGCGAAATGCCCAGTAATCCGCACCATTCACCCACACGCGAATAGACAAACTAACACCGTTAGCACTTAAGTCTGTTACCGCAATCACCGGCTCTGGGGTGGTAAACGCTCTGTCATCTGATCGGATTAGCTCAAAAATAATGTCTTTGGCTTTTTCTAAGTCTGAGCCATAAGTAATAGCAAAGCTCATATCATTACGTCGTGTGCCACGCACTGAGTAATTGGTAATAGTACCTTGATAAATTTGCGCATTAGGGATAATCAGCTCTTTATTATCCACACTCAACAAAATCGTGCTAAAGATAGAAACGCGTTCAACCGAGCCACCCACTCCGGCCACTTCAACATAGTCGCCAGCTTTAAAAGGCTTAAGGATAATCAGCATTACCCCAGAGGCAAAGTTTGATAAGGAATCCTTAACCGCTAAACCTACAGCAAGACCTGCGGCACCGAGTAAAGCCAGTAAAGAAGTGGTGTTCACACCCATCTGCTCTAAAATCACGATCAGCAGAATAAACTTCAAGACAACCGATAACACGGTAAAGACAAAGCCGCTTAGTGTCGCGTCGGTATTTTTCTTACGCATAATGCCCGACATAACAGACATTAACTTGCGTATAACCCAGCTACCCACCACATAGATAACACCAGCAATAAGCAGGTTAACCAGAAACGGCGTGAGATAGTCCGCCACATGACCGCTTTGCAAAAAGCTCATCACTTGGCTTAATTCCATCTCTTTTAAATCATTCATTGACATAAGCCCTTACCTTTTTTGTTGTTACGTTTGTGTAAATCATGATTAAAAAATACCAAGAAAGCGCCTACGCTTTGAGACCTCTTTCTCGCAGGCATCAAGCTGCGTTTTATAGCGCCACGCCTGCGAAGATACTTTTTTTGCCACGCCGGTAAGCCATTGCTTGTTCTTATAGGTGGATCTGGCATAACCACCGTGCCCCTCGTGATACGCTAAATACAAATTATAGGTATCATTCTTGGCGACTTTATTACGTTGGAACGTTTGATCGTTATACCAACCAATAAACATCATCGCATCCGCGAACTTGTCGCGCTTATCGCGGTAATTACCGGTAGCGCGTTGATAATACTGCCACGTTTCTTTTTTTGCTTGTGGGTAGCCATAGGCACTAGAAGGTCTTGGACCTGGAATAAAACCTAAGTAATACTTTCTTGGTGGCCTCGCATCAGCAACAAAGCGTGACTCTTGATGAACAAATGCCATCATCGTCGGAATAGATGAACCCCATTTCTCTTGGGCTTTTAGCGCTTGCTTATACCATTTTTTCTTTTCACGAAAAATATCACAAACATTGTCCGTTTGCTTAGGCGGCGACGCCGTACAAGCGCCGAGAAGAACAATAACAAACAAAGCAAGCCCGCGACTGAATATACGATAATATCGTTTATTGAGCACCTAGTAACTCCTGCAAGGCCGCTTCATTAATCACTTCAATGCCTAAAGACAGTGCCTTGCTGAGCTTTGAACCTGCGGCCTCACCGGCGATCACTAAGTCCGTTTTAGCTGATACAGAGCCCGTCACTTTTGCGCCAAGCTGCTGCAAACGCTCCTTGACTTCAGCACGGCTCATAGACGACAGATTACCAGTTAAAACAATAGTTTTACCGGATAATGGTTGCGCTTGTTCATTGCGAACAATCGCCGGCCAATGAATACCACGATCAATCAACTGTTGCAAAATCAATTGGTTATTGCTGTTAGCGAAAAAGTTTATTAAGTGCTCAGCAACAATAGGGCCGACATCGTCCACTTCTAGCAACTGTTCAACCGTTGCTGATTGCAGCGCCTCTAGCTGCATAAAATGATTCGCTAAGGCTTGTGCGGTAGCCTCGCCCACCTCGCGAATACCTAATGCATATAAAAAACGAGCCAAGCTAGTCAGCTTACTTTTCTCAATGGCGGCGAGTAGATTATTTGCTGATTTCTCACCCATGCGCTCTAAGGCTAACAAGGCATCAAATTCCAGCGTATAAATATCGGCAATACTTTGTAATAAGTTGGCATCGACCAACTGTTCCACCAGCTTATCGCCTAGGCCATCAATATCCATCGCCTTACGGCTGGCAAAATGGCGTATCGCTTGTTTGCTTTGTGCACTGCAACTAATCCCTCCGGTGCAGCGTGTTACTACCTCGCCCTCAACACGCTCCACCTCAGCGCCACATACAGGGCAATGACTAGGGAATACTATGGCTTGACTATTCTCAGGGCGTCTTTCTATCAGCACCGAGACGATTTGCGGGATTACATCCCCTGCTCTGCGTATCACAACGCTGTCGCCAATACGTACACCTAAGCGCTCGATCTCGTCTGCATTATGCAAGGTGGCATTACTTACCGTCACACCACCAACAAGTACCGGCTGCAAACGGGCAACCGGGGTAATCGCACCGGTTCTTCCCACTTGGAATTCTACATCGTGCAAAACGGTGATTTCTTCTTGTGCAGGAAACTTATAAGCGATGGCCCAGCGTGGCGCTTTAGCGACAAAACCCAAGCGCTGCTGCAAACTTAGATCATTAACCTTAAAAACGATGCCATCAATATCAAACGCCAGATCGCCGCGCTTTTCTTCTAGCGTTTGGCAATAAGCAATACAAGCCTCTACCCCTTCTAGCAGCTGCATATCTTGGCTGATTCGAAAACCCCACTGATGCAATTGCATCAGTTGCTGGTAATGCTCACCCGCCATTTGGCCACCTTCAACAATACCCACACCGTAGCAGCACATTTCTAGCGGGCGTTGCGCAGTAACGCTGGAATCCAACTGGCGTAAACTACCTGCCGCCGCATTACGTGGATTCATAAACGTTTTTTCGCCGCGTTCGCGGGCACGTTGATTTAATTGCTCAAAGCCCGCTTTGGGCATATAGATCTCACCACGAACTTCTAGGCGTTGCGGCCAATCATCACCACGTAATTGTAAAGGCACGGAGCGGATAGTACGTACATTATGGGTGATATTTTCGCCTGTTGTACCGTCGCCACGGGTTGCCGCATGCTGCAAAATACCGTTCTCATACAATAAGCTAACCGCTAAACCATCCAGTTTGGGCTCTGCAACATAGCATTGCTGGCTTTGGCTATTTAAGCGGTCGCGCACACGCTGATCAAAATCGTATAAAGCTTGATTATCAAAGGCGTTATCCAAGGATAACATGGGGAGTTCGTGCTGAATTTGCGCAAAGCCTTCACGCACCTCACCACCGACCCGTTGTGTCGGCGATAAATCACTGTGCAGCTGTGGATGCTGTGTCTCTAAAGCAATTAAAGCCTGCATACAGCGATCATATTCCGCATCAGGAACACGAGGATCGTCTAATACATAATAGTGGTAATTATAAGCCTCTATCTGCTTACGCAGTTGAGCGATTTCTTCCGCGGGATTAGCCATGCTGTTTTAACTTGCGCTGTAGATAATCACGAATACGCTCACGGCCATGCTGTAAAGTTTGCTCTGTCATGGTGCTATGGAATTCGTCTTTTAGCTGACCATGTAAATTCTGCGCGATGCATTGCGCAACTTCTACCATAGCATTGTAGGCTTCTAGTGGGTTTTGCGGCCCTGGCAAGCGGGTAAAAAAGCTCACACCAGGGGTAGTAAACTCATCAAGCGTATCTAAATGAAAAATACCTGGCTCGACACTATTCACAACACTGAATTGAATCGCGCCCTTACCATTCGCCTCTTCGTAGCGATGGAATATTTGCATATCACCGTATCGGCAATCACATTGCTCAAGAATTTTTACCAACACATTCCCTGCAAAGCCTTCTGCATCATTGGCTAAAACATGCATCACTAAAATTTCTTCAGGTTCAACAAAATTTGCCGCAGGCTTGGCTGCAACGTCTGGTTCATCGTCTAACGCTGAAAAACCGGCTTCTACCTCTGGCTCTTTCTCATCGGCGGCCATTGTTTCAAAAGGATCATTAAACAATGGGTCATTTTTGTCTTTATCGTCTGTTAAGTTTGCCAAAGTGTCTTCTATAGCACCCGAAATTTTATTAATCAGTCGTTTGCTAGCACCATTGGGTAGTTCGCTAGAGGGAAGCTCGACTTCATCGTCAGCGAAACGTGCACGTGTCGCTTGTCGTGTTATTTTGACTCTGTTTTTACGGTCGCGTTGCGCTCGACGATAAGCATCCAGTGCAACTACTAAAAACAGTAGAACACCGATGACCATAAGCCAGTCACGTATGTTCAATTCCATTTTCGCCTCACTCGGTTGGTTAATTTGTGATAAATGCTAATTATAATCAATATTTGCGTTCAGATACATTAGGAAGCGGCAAGTTCTACGGCTTCTTCAACATCCACCGTTACTATACGCGAAACACCCGGTTCATGCATGGTAACCCCGAGTAACTGCTGCGCCATTTCCATAGCGATTTTGTTATGTGTGATGTAGATAAACTGCACATGTTCGGACATCTCTTGCACCATGCGCGCATAGCGGGCGACGTTGGCATCATCAAGCGGCGCATCCACCTCATCCAACATACAAAATGGTGCGGGATTTAAGCGGAAAATTGAAAACACTAAAGCAATTGCTGTTAGCGCTTTTTCACCCCCGGACAATAAATGAATAGTGCTATTTCGCTTACCCGGCGGCTGCGCCATT
>Ga0209075_1001644_pt1 | contig 20870 bp, 16 predicted proteins | sample Stecom2011_FD_187523 | JGI IMG/M metagenome (GOLD analysis project Ga0209075, IMG submission 187523) | Agricultural soil microbial communities from Utah to study Nitrogen management - Steer compost 2011 (SPAdes) (version 2) | ecosystem: Environmental > Terrestrial > Soil > Agricultural land...
AAAAAACATAAAATATCACTGCTCCTCAAACAAAGTTGCTCGTTTACTTAGGTCGTAAATCAACTTTTCTTCCTCTTCACTTTCCAGCAGCACGTTGTAGTCGCTCCAAAATTCGGCATTATAAGGTTTGGGCGAGAAGATATCTGCAGACCATTTGTTGTCGCGCAGCTCCTCTCCCAGAACCTCAGTATCTTTGACTATATCAGAAAACAATATCTCCTGAATGGTGAAATAATACTGCTCCCCTTTATCAAATCCGGGTGCCGATTCGGTTTTTTCCCGTTCGGAAGAACGATCGCCAATATTCATTAATTTAGGTGTTTCGTAATACATATAGTTCGGATACATTTTATCCTCGAAATCCCTATAGGTGATGATCAACTTGTGAAGCAAATGGGTATCAAAAAGACTTTTGCTCCGTCTCTTTTGAATATCGGAAGCAGCGATCAATTCATATTCCAACTTCTTAATTGCGAAATTATCGTAAAAAACATACACCCATCCTTGAGGAGAAAATCCTTCATTATAGATGCCTGGCGTATTCAGACCGACAAAGTCCTCTCCTTCGGAAATTTTAATCTGATAGATTCTCCTACCATTTTCCACCAACGTGTCCATGATTTCGAATTGATGGCCTTTTAGCATGTTCTTTCCAAACAGCGCGCCCAGTGCGTCCACATTCCGAATGGGATTTAACTTTCCTTGAAAAAGATAATCCAAACCGTTTACTCGAGTGTCGTTCCATCGGATGGCTTCGATTAACTTTGAAGTCTTAACCGCACTTGTCCGTGTTGTAGGCGGAATCTCCATTCCCTTACTTTTGAGATAGGCAGCATACGTAAACAAACTATCGACATCTCTGAGGTCGTAGCTCTTTCGGATTTCATCTACATTGATTTTCAGATGATCTTTCGCACCTTGTCCAGGGTTTGCATCATATAAGGTGATGGCAGCCTCGATCAACCATTTATATTCTTTCTTGTTGCGTTCTTTATGGCGCAGGAAACCCTTTTGCATAAATGGTTCTTCGGGCAAGTTACGCGGCAATCGTTCAATCGCACGTTCCATCACCTCATTTCCCGATTTAGGACGCGTATCGGCAACTACCACAACTTCGTCTAGCGGCGCGATATCTTCTTCGAGAAAAATGTCCATTCCCTCCTCAAAATCGGCAATTGCAGTCTTGAAACTCTTAAATCCAATGGACGAAATTACGAGCGTATCTGCCAAATTAGCTTGAGGTACACGCAGGGCAAACTTTCCGTCGGCATTGGTTATGGTTCCAATACTTGTGTTTTCTATATAAACACTTGCATTTTCTATGGCTTCATAGGTCATGAAGTCTGTTACTTTCCCTTTGATTTCGGTTTGGGCAAATCCATTGAATCCGATAGAAAATACAGTAAAAACCAAGAGAAGTCTGAAGACTGAAAAATTCATTTAAGATGGTTGTTTAAAATTATTTCCTTGTTTGTCATGTGAACATCACAAATGAGCAATCCCTCAAAAAAAGGAGCTGGCATATGTGTTTTTTCAACTTAAGTAGCCGGCTTATACGACACTCCGTCGATAACCATTTTAGAAATGATCTCACGTAAAATTTCCGAAGTACCACCACCAATAGGTCCAAGCCTACTATCGCGCAGGAGTCGCGCTAGTGGATAGTCTTCCATATAACCATATCCTCCTAAAAACTGCAAGCATTCGGTCATCACCTCATCGGCAACTTTTGTTGAAGTCAACTTACTCATCGTAGCTTCTTTGACAACATATTCGCCATCGTTCAGGCGTTTTGCCGTTACGTAGTTAAAAGTTTTGCACACTTCAACCTCACTTGTTAACTGGGCAATTCTGTGTCGCAATGCTTGGAATTTCGAGATACTCTTTCCAAAAGCCGTACGTTCTTTCATGTATTGAATGGTGTATTCCAATGCGTATTCACTTCGCGCATGCGCATTGACACCCATAATCAATCGTTCCAAAGCAAAATGTTGCATAATGTATGGAAAGCCCATATTCAATTCGCCCATAAGGTTTGCTTCAGGAATTTCAACATTGTCGAAAGCTATTTCTGCTGTATCGCTTGCACGCCATCCTAATTTGTCGAGTTTGGTAGCCGAAATTCCAGGCGTCTCTGCGTCGACAACAAAAATACTGATGCCTTTATTGCCTAATTCTGGGTTAGTTTTTGCTGCGACAATCATATAGTCAGCGTAAACACCATTGGTGATAAAAGTCTTGGAGCCGTTTAATACGTACGTATTGCCTTTTTTCACCGCTGTGGTTCGCATTCCTGCCACATCACTTCCTCCGAAGGGCTCGGTAATACACAGACACCCAATCATATCACCGTTGATGCTCGGGGTTAAATATTTTTCTTTTTGCTCGTGATTGGCTTCTTTCTTCAAGTGAGTCATCGCCAAATAAGCGTGGGCCCACATAGCAGCCGCAAAACCACCGGAGTTTATCTTTTGAAGTTCTTCTAAGAATATTACGGTGTAGAACAAATCGAGATCCAAGCCTCCATAGGTTTCAGATTGATAGATTCCGAAATAACCCATCTCTCCAAATTTCTTCCAAATAAACCGTTCAATTGTACCCGTCTTTTCCCACATATCGATATGTGGCACGACTTCTTTCTGAAGAAAATCCCGAAAACTTTCTCTAAAAGCTTCGTGTTCTTCGGTCAAATACATTGTAATAAAACTCATCTATAAACTAATATTATTTAGGTCTTTCGACACTGTGTTAACATATTACTCAAACGACAAATATAGCTGAATTAGCTGTAACTTTCTTGGCGTTATCCCGTCAATTTTATACAGTTCATCGGGTGCGACAACTTTTTCGCGAAGGCGTCTGAATTCCCAAATTTCTTTTGCTAAATCGAAGGAGACTCCGGGCACTGTTGCAATATCCGAAGCCGATGCTGTATTGATGTTTATCTTGACGATTTCTCTTGGCGTTTTCACGGCAAACAAATTCAAGGTGCGTTGTGCAACTGCAGAATCGAGTCCATATACAGCATGGAGTTCTGAGTCTGCTGCAAAACCGCCTAATCGTTCTCGATACTGAATGATGCGGGTGCTCAGCACTTCTCCTATACCGCTCACTTGTTGCAACTCCTCTTTTGTGGCGAGGTTCAGGTCTATTTTTTGACTGTTGGGTTTTGCTGTGAAACCGTAATCATCCTTAGATTTTTTGACCGGTGATGGCGTGGCAACCCAATCTGGGAAATTAAAGTAGGGACTGATAACGCTTAACAAAGAATCAGAAACCTGAGTGACCTTTTGAAAATCACTTGCTGAATTTATCCAATTCCCAGCTTCTCTGAACTGCAGCAACCGATCGATTTCTTCATTAGACATTCCGATAACAGATCCTCTGTAGTCTGTGAGGTAATTCGGATTAAACGGATATAGACGAGGCGCTCTCTTTTCGATTTCTAATAATCTTAAGGAATCCAATTCCTTTTGAACCGCTACAATCTCCATAGAATCGATATCTAAAAGATCTTCTTCTGAAAAGTCCACAAACCAATAAATACACAATAAGGCAATAATAAGGAAGAGCAAAAACACAATTCCCTTTCGTTGTTGTTTTGTGAAAATTAGATAAGACCTCAATTCCATCGCCAAATTGTTTATAGGATACTACAAACAAGGAGTCAGGATATTGTTACACAACTTAGGATTTTCTTACAAATGCTCATTTAAGTCTTCTAGGCCTTCGTCTATAGCTTCGTGTTTTATTTTAATCGCGTTCATGTACCTTTTTAATTCCTTTCGGATTACGGGTGTTAAAATAACGACACCTATAATATTTGGCACCACCATCGCAAAAATCATAGCGTCAGAGAAATCGATGACCGAACCTAAGCTAATCACTGCCCCTATCCAGATAAAGATACAAAATAACATCTTATAAATCAGTTCAGTAACTTTCCCTCTTCCGAAGAGAAAAACCCAACCTTGCATGCCGTAATAAGACCAAGAAATCATGGTGGAAAAAGCAAAGAGAATAACCGCTATGGTTAACACGATGGAGAAGTGTGGAATCACACTATCAAATGCAGTAGCGGTGAGTTCGACGCCTTCCTTAATTTCAACACCGTATTGCAAAATATTATTGTCGAAATTCGTGATAATAATCACCAAAGAAGTCATCGTACAGATTACTACAGTGTCGATAAAGGGTTCTAACAAGGCTACAATTCCTTCCGAAGCAGGATATTTCGTACGAACGGCCGCATGCGCAATAGCCGCAGAACCAACTCCAGCTTCGTTCGAAAATGCTCCCCTTCTAAATCCTTGAATTAAAACACCCACAGCACCGCCAGCGATTCCGAGTCCAGTCCAAGCGCCTTCGAAAATTAGACTAAATGCACTTCCGATATACTTGTAGTTGATTCCTAAGATCACAAGTGCTGCCAACACATAGATTGCTGCCATAAACGGAACTACTTTTTCGGTTACCATCGCAATGCGCTTAATCCCTCCGATAATGACAATTCCGACGATAATAGCAATTACAGCTCCGAACCACATTGAAGCGGATGTGCCCTCGAGCGCAAAGAGTTTTACAAATTGTGCGGCTGCCTGGTTGGATTGGAACATATTTCCACCTCCGAAGGATCCGCCAATCACAAAGATGGCAAACAAAACGGCCAGGACTTTTCCTATTCCTCCCATTCCTTTTTGCGCCAAACCCTTCTTGAGGTAATACATCGGTCCTCCATAAACGGTACCGTCGGGTCCAACGTCGCGATACTTTACACCTAACGTACACTCGGCAAATTTTGAAGCCATCCCCAACAAACCCGCAATAATCATCCAAAAGGTTGCTCCTGGCCCCCCGATAGAAACTGCAACAGCTACTCCTGCAATATTTCCAAGTCCCACAGTAGCCGACAGGGCCGCAGTTAAAGCCTGAAAGTGTGAAACCTCCCCATCGGCACCATCATCCCGAATGGTCTCAATGATATCTGCCTGTTCATTAGGTGTTACATCGCCATACAATGTGTCAGCGTCGTGTTTCTCTATATCTTCATATTTTCCTCTTACCACTCGAATCGCAGTCAAAAAACCTGTGATGTTTATCAGCTTAAAATAGATTGTAAAATACAAGGCACCTCCTATCAGGACAAACAATACCCAAGGAATTTGAAACTCCTCGGTAATCGGAATTTCGTAGAAAATACCTTCGACAAACCAACCTGTATATTTTTCAAATTGAATGTCGATTCTCTCGGCAGTTGTGGTTTCTTGAGAATAGGAAAACATCGAAATGAGGAACGCAATTGGGGTAAGAAGAAATTTCTTCATAAAAGTTATGGTATTGATGACATCTTTAATCTTTAAAGCAGAGCAATATGGAAAAAAAATCTTGGAATCTCAAGATATTAACCCGAAATCTGTTAACAATTTGCCAAATACGCTTGTTTTCACGGAGAAGAAATCCCATTATTATGCGATGAATCTTACAAATCAAAAACAGAAGTACGTTTGGTGTAGAGTAAGTCTTTTAACCTTAGCACAAATGCTAATGTCAAATAGATTGCAAATCCTGCTCCTAGTGTAAAGAAGGAAACATAAATAAAGAAAAGTCGTACGTTTTTGGCACGCATACCTAGACGGTCAGCCAAACGGGACGATACGTAAAATCCTCGTTTTTCCAAGTAGTGCCGTAAAGAATATACAAGTTTCAACATAGCGTAACAAAGTTCAACATTTCCTTGCAGACCCACAAGAGAGAGTGGTTATTTAGATTGCTACAGATATTGGATTCGAAAGAAGTTGACCTCCTTTGGAGTTCTAAATATAATTGGATCCATTTTCTCTCGAATAAACCCTACTTCTCATTTCGGTTGCTATTCGAGGCTATCAAAATTAAATCCCTTTTGGATTATGGTTTTGGTTATTATTTGATTTTTCTTTGAACAAAACCCAATAAAAATTCAACATTCAAACTCCATTAAATCAATTAATATTTAGATTGCCGCAACGATCCAAATCGTTATTTTCGGGCCCCTACAATAGTATGACCAACGGCACATTGCAAGCATTTATTCTTGTCGCAATATTCATTCTTCAACTCCAAAAGCGCTTGACTCTGATAGGAATTTGACGCCATCTTTCTGATGGAATTAAACTTTTTTACAATGCTGTTCTCTTCTGCAGCAATTTCAGAAGCTATTTTTATTATCTCGTCTAATACGTCCTGCCCTTGCTTTCTTGCGTATGAAAACTTAATTGGAAGAACGGTGTTTATTATCAGCAAATCGATGAACTTCCGCGTTAGGATTTTATTCCGCTTTCCCGACAACACACCGAAATTGTAATGGGTTGTCCAATAATCTGTCGCGCTCAAATCGAAAAGTTCATAATACTTTGACAAGTCCTGAATACCGATTATTTGTGCGAAAAGATTCTGATATTTCGAGTATAGCACCGCAAATTGCGATAACCGAATCGTCGGAAAATTAGGCGGACGCAAACGAAAGTATTTCGGGGAAACAACCGACCGATTGTCGAGCGAAAATTTGTGTTTTAGATACGCATACTTTGACTTAAGTTCAAGAAAGTATCCATCTTCTATATTTTGATCCAAAAGTCCAGCTTGTCCCATTAACAAAGCTTCGAGGTCTTCACTTTTACTACCGCATTTTCTGACCACTTGAAACGGTATCGATTGGGCGATGCTGAAAAACGAATCGCCATTGACTTTCAATCCGAAATTCTTACAAAGCAAACGAAACAATAAGGCTTCCCAGTGGTTTTGAGATGCTTGCAATTCGCGGTGCAACAGGACTTCTTTTCGCTCCAAGCGTTCAAAGTAAAGGCGTTCCAACCAATTATCAACAATAAAATCGTCGACATCGGCTAATTCGTTTTCGCAATTAATCCACTTTTTCTGTTTCGAAAACAGGTTCTGGTATTGGCTCACTGTTTCGGGCACAATAAAATCCTTTACCACGAAGGTGGGAATTGTCGTTCCGTCTTTTCGAAACACTTCGGCATCGTGTTCCCAGACCACATGGAGAATGACATTGTCGTAAGCAGCATCTTTTTCGTGACCGTGTGCATACCAATCGGAAGATTTGATGTGAATCTCAACATTTCCCGCCCACAATTGGCGATTCAGTTCGAGCTGTGCATTGAAAAAATCAGGTCCGGCATGTTGGTTGTGACTGCCTGGGTTTCGGATATGGAGCGTTTCACCGTCGGTGGAAGAAAAGCCAGTTTTTCGGAATTTCTGAAACTTCCATACATAATGTAGAAAATCCTCTTTCATTTTAAAATCGCCTTAGACGGGGAAGTTAAAGTGATTCAGGATTAAATATAAGAAATTATTCGCTGTGTTCCTCGACTTGCTTTTCCGACTTCGCTGGGGACGTTTTCTTTTTGCTTCGTTTTTCGGGAATTGTATCGACGAAGAGAATGCGGTTCCATTTATACAATCGACGGTTTAAAACAATATAACGCACAATCCCGACTGCTAGAAAAATTACGCATACGATTAGGGCAGTATACCCTAACCAATGAATGGTTGCAAAATCGTCGATTTGTAACAGTCCAATACCACCCAACAACAAGTATAGCGAAGATCGGATGTATGACAATAAGGTGCGCTCATTCGCCAACTTTGTTCGTTCCAACGCCAATATTTCATTGGTGTTGACCGGAACGGGTTTTGTTCTTAAGAATCGGAAAAGTCTTCTTGCTTCGTTTTTCATAATCAACTATAATTCAAACTACAACCTCTATAAAACGAGCGGGGAAGCAGGCCAGGATTTTTCAGCGTTCACATCTTGTATAACCCACTAGCTCTCCTTCAAACATACGGATTAATCTTCTATAAATCCGTGTTCACGCATCCATTCGTCATTGTACATCTTGCCGACATAACGGCTGCCGTGGTCGTGGAATAGCACAACAACAACATCGTCTTTCGTAAAATGTTCTTTCAATTGAAGCAAGCCTTTGATAGCCGCTCCAGCAGAATTCCCTAAAAAGAATCCTTCTTCCAACGCAAGTTTTTGTGTGTAAATGGCAGCATCCTTATCGGTCACTTTCACAAATCCATCGATAATATCGAAGTCCACATTTTCTGGAAGGATATCTTCCCCAATACCTTCGGTGATATAAGGATAGATTTCATCTTCGTCAAAAATTCCTGTCTCGTGGTATTTTTTAAAGACACTTCCATAGGTATCTATGCCCCAAACCTTAACGTTCGGATTTTGTTCTTTCAGATATTTTCCAACTCCGCTGATCGTACCTCCGGTGCCAACACCAACAACAAAATGCGTGACTTTCCCGTCGGTTTGTTTCCAAATTTCAGGACCTGTGCTTTCGTAGTGTGCTTGGGTATTGCTCGGGTTGTCGTATTGGTTTACGTACCAACTGTTTGGGGTTTCTTCAGCCAAGCGGCGTGATACGGAATAATAGCTTCGCGGATCGTCTGGTGCAACTTCTGTCGGACAGACAACCACTTCGCTCCCCATCGCTTTCAGAATATCGATTTTTTCTTGACTTTGTTTGTCGCTGATAACACAAATCATCTTGTATCCTTTCACAATGGCCACAAGCGCCAAGCCCATTCCTGTATTCCCAGAAGTTCCTTCAATAATAGTACCTCCTGGCTTTAGCCTACCATCGGCTTCGGCATCTTCCACCATTTTCAACGCCATCCGATCTTTTACGGAGTTTCCGGGGTTGAAGGTTTCGTATTTTGCCAATACCAAAGCAGGAATGTCTGCTACTATTTTATTCATTTTAACTAAAGGCGTATTGCCGATAGTTCCTAAGATGTTTTCTGCGTATTCCATAACAAATTTTAAGGTTGCAAAGGTACAAAAAATCTATATCTCAATAGGAATAATCCAAAATGGAATATCTCAAGCCGGAATCAAGGTTGTTTCGGTTTTCTACAATTTATCAATCGAAGTGAATGGCTTTGACCGGCGATATTTTGGTGATGAGAATAGCCCCGACCAAGAGCATCACCAAACACAAGACAAAAGTACCCACATTCATCAGGGCGATATACTCCCAACTTAAATACACCGGAGCCTCAGTTACATAATAGGTGTCTGGATCGAGCGGAATTACTTTTCCATATTTCTGAAGAAGTAACAAGCCCAAGCCAATGGCATTTCCCCACGCCAAGCCAAGTAGGATTAAATACATCGCATTGTGCAGGAATATTTTCCGCACACTTCGGTCTGTTGCCCCCATCGCTTTTAGAATACCGATCATTCGGGTGCGCTCCAAAATCATCACCAACAGTGCCGTAATCATATTGATTCCCGCCACCAAAATCATAATCCCGATAATGGCTAAAATATTAAAGTCGAATAGGTCGAGCCATTCAAAAATAGAGGAGAATTTACCTCGGATGGTTTGCGCATCCAAGGAACTGTCGATACCCATATACACTTGATGACCGATAGTTTCAATTTGAGAAAAATCATTTACAAAAACCTCGAAAGCACCGATTTGATCATCTTCCCAGCGATTCAACATCTGAATGTGCCGAATGTCTGCCATCACAAACTGCTCGTCGAACTCCTGAAATCCGCTGTTGTATATTCCAACGATTTCAAAACCACGACTTCTTGGATTTTTAGAAATCTCATCGTTCAGAAAGAATGTAGTAATCCTGTCGCCGACATCAAAGTGCATCCGATTGGCTAAATATTCTGAAATTAAAACCTCTTGATTCAGGTCGCCTTCAAAATTGGGCAAACGCCCTTCGATTAAATAATCTTCAAACGGACCCCAGTCGTAATCCGTGCTCACGCCCTTCACAACCACGCCTTCAAAATCTGTTTCGGTGCGAATCACACCTCCTTTAGAAGCAGTTATTTGTACGTGCCTAATGCCTTCCACATCCTTAAATTCAGGATAGAACGGTTGGTTTTTGGATATGGGATGTTGGGAGTCGTTGGAGAAATTCGTGTCGTAATAGCTAATGATGATGTCGCCGTTAAAAGCCGAGACTTTTTCGCGAATTTTATTCTGAAGTCCCAGTCCCGTTGCAATAGCGATTAGCATCATCACCACACCGATAGCAATAGCCGCAATAGCTATTTTTATTATCGGGGCCGAAATACTATTTTTACGGTCCTGTGAGGTAATGAGACGCCGAGCGATGTAAAATTCAAAATTCAAAATAATCTTATGAAATTTACTTTTTTCAAAAATACTGCTTTATTGATTGTTTTGACGGTTTTCGCTTGCGGAAGTTCGGCAGAAAAGAAAGAAACTCTTGAAGGCACCCCGAAAAACGAGGCTTCACATTCCGACAAACAAATCCTGATGGGTGCCGATCAATTTGATGTGTATTCGAAATATCTCGAAGGAAAAAATGTCGCTGTTGTAGCCAATCAAACCTCCTTCCTGCAAAATGAAAATCAGCATTTAGTCGATTTCTTGATTTCGAAAGATATAGAAATCACCAAGGTTTTTGCGCCAGAACACGGTTTTAGAGGAACAGCCGATGCGGGCGAACACGTAAAAGACGGCATCGATTCCAAAACTGGTATTCCGCTGATTTCACTCTATGGCAACAATAAAAAACCCACCCAAGAGCAGCTTAAAAATGTAGACATTGTCATCTTCGACATACAAGATGTTGGGGCGCGATTTTACACTTATATCTCCACCCTCCATTACGTTATGGAGGCTGGTGCAGAAGCCGGAATTCCAGTCATGGTTTTAGACCGCCCGAATCCAAACGGCCATTATATTGACGGACCGATTTTAGAAATGAAACACCAGAGTTTTGTGGGCATGCACCCAATTCCTGTAGTTCACGGGATGACCATCGGAGAATATGCGCAGATGATCAACGGTGAAGGCTGGTTGAAAAACAAAATGAAATGCGACCTCGTTGTGATTGAAATGAAAAACTACGATCATAAAAAACCGTATTCTCTCCCGATAAAACCTTCGCCTAACCTGCCGAATGACCAATCGATTAATCTCTATCCAAGTCTGTGCTTTTTTGAAGGAACTTTCGTGAATGCCGGACGAGGAACCGACATGCAATTTCAAGTTTTTGGCGCGCCAAGTTTGCCAGCAGCCCAATTTCCATTCACCTATACACCCCAATCCAACGAGGGCGCCAAAGATCCAAAATTCAAAGGACAGCTTTGCTATGGGAAAGACTTAAGACAACATCCACCTTTGGATAAATTGAACTTGGAATGGATAATTGAAGTCTATGAAGCCGATGGGAGAAAATCAAATTTCTTCACGTCGTTCTTCACGCTACTGGCAGGAACGGAACAACTACAACAACAAATTGAGCAAGGACTTAGCGCTTCAGAAATCCGCGATTCGTGGAAGGATGGGCTTGATGGTTTTAGACAAATCCGAGCGAAGTATTTACTGTATCCATAGATATTCTGATTTTATCGGAAGCCTCCTATCTCAAGGAAATTGACACGCCCACATTTTCCCAATTATGCTTTTTAATTTTACCGAAGAAACCATCCTAGAAATCCTTACTTTTGCAACTTTAATCTGAGCACATGATTTACATCGACCCTAAAATATTAGACAAGGTCAACAAGTGGTTGACACCTTTTTTTGACGACAAGACCCAACGCGAAATAAAGGAAATGATCGCCAACGATCCTCAAAAGTTGGAAGACAGCTTTTATAAAAGTTTGGAATTCGGAACTGGAGGAATGCGGGGTATTATGGGGCCTGGAGATAATAGAATCAACAAATACACCTTAGGGAAAAATACCCAAGGGCTGTCTAATTATTTAAAACAGCAATTCCCGAATCAGCCAATAAAAGTTGCTATTGCATACGACTGCCGTCACAACAGTCAGTCTTTTGCAAAAATCGTCGCCGATGTATTTTCAGCCAACGGAATTAAAGTTTTCTTATTCTCGGAATTACGACCTACGCCCGAACTTTCTTTTGCAGTGAAATATTTGGGATGCCAGGCTGGTATTGTTTTGACCGCATCGCACAACCCGCCAGAATACAACGGATACAAAGTGTATTGGGAAGACGGCGGACAGCTCGTTCCTCCACAGGACGGTGAAATCATTGCCGAAATTAAATCCTTGAAATACGAAGATGTTCAATTTAAAGGAAATAGCAACTTAATCGAATCTATTGATTCCGAAGTCGATGAAGCTTTTGCTGAGGCATCGGTTAAAAACGGAAGCTTTAACACTTCGGATGACGCCAAGAAAGACCTGAAGATTGTTTTCACTTCCCTACACGGAACTTCCATTACGATGGTTCCGAAAGTATTGGAGCAAGCGGGATATTCGCAAGTTTCAATCGTTGAGGAGCAAGCCACTCCCGACGGCGATTTTCCAACCGTAAAATCACCCAATCCGGAAGAACCCGCGGCGTTAAAAATGGCGTTGGAACAAGCCGAAAGAGAACAGGCCGACATCGTAATTGGCACCGACCCCGATTGCGACCGATTGGGAATTGCCGTTCGAAACGACCAAAACAAAATGCAGCTCCTAAACGGAAACCAGACGATGGTGCTGATGACGTATTTCTTATTGGAACAGTGGAAAAAGTCAGGGAGATTAACCGGAAATCAATTCGTAGCATCGACTGTGGTTTCTACGCCGATGATTGCGGAAATCGCTGCGCATTTCGATGTTCAATATTTAGAAGGTCTCACAGGATTTAAGTGGATTGCCAAAATGATCAAAGACCATCCGGAATTGGAATTTATTGGCGGTGGCGAAGAAAGTTTTGGATTTTTAGTGGGCGATTTTGTCCGCGACAAAGACGCTGTAACAGCCACCTTGCTCGCATGTGAAATTGCCGCACAAAAGAAAGAAGCAGGCAGCAGTATGTTTGCCTATATGAATGCCATTTACGATCAAATCGGAAACTATAGAGAGCACTTGATTTCATTGACCAAAAAAGGGAAACAAGGCGCTGAGGAAATCAGCGAAATGATGAGAAAACTCCGTGAGAATCCCTTCACTGAAATTGCCGGAGAAAAAGTTGTTCAGATTGATGATATCTCCAAAAATGAACGATTCGACACGGTAACCGGAACAAAATCTGCGCTCGACTTACCCAAGTCGAATGTGTTGATCTACTACACCGAACACGGCAGCAAAATTGCGGCTCGCCCCAGCGGTACCGAACCGAAGATTAAGTTCTACATCAGCGTAAACACGTCGGAAAAAGAAAACACATCTGAAATACTTCAGAAAAAAATCGATGCTATTATGGCACATCTAAACTTGGATTCATGAATTATTTCAAGAAAATACTGCGCTACGCCTATCCGTATAAAAAGTTCGCATTTTTAAACATCTTTTTCAACATCTTGTATGCGCTTTTCAGTACGTTGTCTTTCGTAGCGTTGATTCCTGTGTTGGAAATCATCTTCAGCGAAAAAAGAGAACCGATCGCGCGCCCGGTATACGAAGGACTCTCGAGTGCAAAAGATTTCGCTCAAGAATACCTCAACTATTTTATCATCGAAAATATCAATAATCACGGCGAATTTAAAGTGCTCATGGGCATGGTAGGGATTATCATCGGTTTGTTCTTATTGAAAAACCTCAGCAACTATTTGGCGATGTTCTATTCTACTTTTATGCGCAATGGAGTCTTGAAAGATTTGCGAAACGATTTGTATGAAAAAGTCATTCACTTTCCGTTAGCCTTTTATTCGGAAAAGAGAAAGGGAGATACGATTTCGCGATTGAGCAGTGATGTGGACGAGGTTAAAAACTCGGTACTCTCTGTTTTGGAAATGATTGTGAGAGAACCGTTAACCATAATTTTCTCGTTGGCGACGATGCTGTTTATCAGTCCGAAATTAACGCTATTCGTCTTTTTGTTTTTACCCATTTCCGGTTTCTTGATTTCCCGACTCGGGCGGGCGTTAAAAAGAGGCTCGCTTCAAGTGCAGACAGAGCAAGGGGTTTTTCTTTCCATTTTGGAAGAAACCATGGGCGGACTCAGAATCATAAAAGGTTTCCATGCCGAAAAACAATTCCAGAAAAAATTCGAGGAAAGCAACGAACGTTTTTACAGATATTCGAACTCCGTTTTAAACCGACAAAACTTGGCATCGCCCATGAGCGAATTGCTGGGAATCATCACTATAGGAATCTTATTGGTCTATGGGGGCTATTTGGTATTTATCGACCAAACGTTGGAAGCCAGTTTCTTTATCGGTTATATCATGTTGGCCTATAACATTCTAACGCCGGCCAAAGCCATCGCAAAAGCGAGCTATTCGATCAAACGAGCTGACGGATCGGCGCATCGAATCTTGGAACTGTTGGAATCTGAAAATGCCATTGTCGAAATAGAAAATCCCGTTATAAAAGAAGGTTTCGAAAAGACTATTTCCATCAAAAATATATCGTTTAAATACGAAGACACCTATGTGCTGAAGAATTTCTCGTTAGAAATTCCCAAAGGAAAAACAGTTGCTCTGGTAGGACAATCTGGAAGTGGAAAAAGCACGATTGCCAACCTGCTCACGCGCTTCTACGACGTCAACGAAGGCAGTATTGAAATTGACGGCATCGACATCAAAAACATGTCGAAGACCTCGCTGCGATCGTTAATGGGCATTGTTACGCAAGACTCCATCCTGTTCAATGACACCGTTGCCAACAACCTGCGTCTTGGAAAGCCAGATGCTACGGAGGCAGAATTAAGAGATGCAGCTGAAATCAGTAATTCCTATGAATTTATTAAAGATTTACCCGAAGGATTCGACACCAACATCGGTGACAGTGGCGGCAAGTTAAGTGGGGGGCAAAAACAGCGTTTGAGCATTGCACGCGCAGTATTGAAAAACCCGCCGATTATGATTTTAGACGAAGCCACATCGGCCTTGGATACGGAAAGCGAAAAGTTGGTTCAAGATGCTTTGGAGAACATGATGCGAAACCGCACATCGGTTGTCATCGCGCACCGACTTTCGACCATTCAAGATGCCGACTTGATTGTCGTTCTCTCGAAAGGTGAAATTGTAGAGCAAGGAAAACACAACGAGCTTTTAGACCAAAAAGGCGTCTATTACAACTTGGTAAAAATGCAGTCTTTGGATGCTAAGGAAGCGTAATTGATGAACACCAAACAACGATTAATCCAGCGATTAAAGTGGTATTACCCGCTTGAAAGACTTCATGCTTTTGTAACCTTCCCTTTCTTTATTGTACTAGCATGGTATCTCTATCCGTTAAAGGAAACCATTTTCATTACTTATGGATTGGTGGTCTGCACCTACATCCTTTTTCAAGGACAGAAATATTGGAAAATAAAGTTGTCGCGGTTGAGAAATCAATCTATCGATCAAGAAAAAACCTTGCGATTTTTTGAACAATCCAAAAAAATCAATGTGTTTTTACTCGGGTTGATTCCAATATTCTTTGTGATCCAACTGTGGTTGATGAATTGGGAAATAATCATGAACAGGTTATTTCTTTTTAGCGTTTTTGTCAATATTTTCGCCGTATTGGAGCACATCAATTACTATCACATTCAATTAATGATCGATAATAAATATGATTTTTTATACGTCCTTCGCAATAAAAAGTTAAAACGGGCAAGTCTGGCGAACGACCTCGATCGCAAGCAGTTTTGAACAGTTTTATTTTGAAGTTTTCTGACTCTAAATTCAGTTCCTAAAGTCTTCCATCGACCATGTTGCGTGCCAAGAATGACTTCACATCAAAAATAACACAGGTATCTGAACGGTATTTAGAAAGATCTAATTCTAAGAAATCTTTATGTGCAACCGTCACAATAACGGCGCTGTAATCTTTATTCAGTGCTGATTTCTCTTTCAAATCGATTCCAAACACCTCCTTAACTTCGGAAGCATCGGCCCAAGGGTCGTAAACATCGACGTTTAGGTTGTATTTTTCCAACTCGTGGACAACATCGATTGCCTTACTGTTTCGGATGTCCGGACAATTTTCTTTAAACGTGATACCCATCACTAGGACATTTCCGTCTTTAATCTTACAATCTTTAGAAATCATAAGTTTAACCACTTCCTGGGCAACGTAGTTCCCCATTCCATCGTTCATTCTTCTACCGGCTAAAATAATTTCCGGGTTGTATCCTTCTTCCAAAGCCTTTTGAGCCAAGTAATACGGATCCACACCGATACAATGTCCTCCGACCAAACCGGGAGTAAATTTTAGGAAATTCCATTTTGTCGCGGCGGCGTCCAATACATCCTGCGTATCGATATCGAGCAATCTAAATATTTTAGACAATTCGTTCACGAAGGCAATGTTGATATCGCGCTGCGAATTCTCGATTACCTTTGCTGCTTCAGCAACTTTAATCGAGGGTGCTAAATGCGTTCCTGCTGCAATAACCGAAGCGTATAGCGAATCGATATATTTCGATGATTCTGGCGTAGAGCCTGAAGTGACTTTTATAATTTTGGTTACGGTGCGTTCCTTGTCGCCTGGATTGATGCGCTCTGGCGAATAACCAACATAGAAATCTTCGTTGAAAGTAAGTCCTGAGAACTCCTCCAAAATCGGCACGCAAATATCTTCAGTAACACCTGGGTATACGGTTGATTCATAAACAACGACGTCTCCCTTTTTTAGGACTTTACCAATAGTTTCACTCGCCTTTTGAAGCGGTATAAGTACAGGTTGATGATATTTATTAGTAGGCGTTGGAACCGTAACAATATAAACTTCAGCATCTTTGATATCCGCAACATCTTCGGTTACGCTAAGCCCCTTATCTCCTTCATAATTCAAAACACGTTGAAGATCTTCATCAGGAAGTTCTAGGGTTACATCTTTACCTTCACGTAACTGTTTTACTCGTTTTGCATTTATATCAAAACCAATGACGCTATACTTTTCTGCGAACGCTGCAGCAAGTGGAAGTCCTACATAACCAAGTCCGACAACTGCAATGGTTGGATTTTTTTTCATAACAATTTAATTGTAATACCGCTTTAAAAGTGTAAAAAATTGAAGGTGCAAAAGTAAGTATTTTATATTAAATACTCGCTTAATATTGAAAAGCTATCGCCTACTTATTTCTTTGTGAATTTTTCTTTTATTTTGCTCCAGAATGACTTCGGGGTATCGGCTTCGTGATATCCTTGATAACCATAGCCGTAACGGCTATACGAGCCATAACCGTAGTTGTAGTTGTAACCATATCCATAGCCTCCGCGACCGATATGTCCATTCATCACCACGCTGATATTCTCAATCTCACCTTTTCTGTATTTCTCATTGATATAGGCAAACATATTTTTGCTCGTATAATTATATCGAGCGATATATAAGGTTGCATCAACGTGCTTTGAGATATCTAAGGAATCTGTTACAAGTCCGATAGGTGGTGAATCTAATACGATATAATCATAGCGATCTCTCAGCAAGTCCAACATCTCTTTAAACCGATCTCCGATAAGCAATTCAGAAGGATTAGGTGGAGTTCTTCCTGAAGTAATAATATCTAGGTTTTCGTAGTCACTCCTTTTGATGATTTCGTCGATTGTTTTCTCATTGATCAGAAAATCGACGACCCCAACCGTATTGTCGATATTAATATATTTAGAAACTTTTGGTTTCCGAAGGTCTAAATCTACGATAACTGCCTTCTTATCACTAAGCGCAAAGACAGATGCCAGGTTTATGGCGCAAAACGATTTACCTTCTCCACTAATTGAAGAGGTTATCAACACCGTTTTCGAGCCGACAACGCCGCGTTCTTTATACAAAAACTGAAGACTCGACCTCAAGTTTCGAAAGGCTTCAGAAATTGCCGACTTCGGACTGTCTAATACAGCCAGATTACTATCGCCTTTACTTTTACCCACCATTCCTAAAACAGGGATGGGTGTAATTTTTTCTAATTGTTTAATATCTCGAATTTTGGTGTCGAAAAACACTCTTGCAAACACGATAAATACAGGAATGAAGAATCCGTAGAGTCCGGCCATCACGTAGTTGAGTTGTGTGTTGGGCCCGATTTTTCCTCCTCCTGTATCTTTTGCTGGATCGATAACCATCACATCGCTCACGTTGGCAGCCTTAACCAAACCTGCTTCGCTTCGTTTTGATAGAAAGAGACTGTATGTACTTTCGCTAAGGTTGTAGCGCCGCTCAATTTTCAATAAATCTTGCTGTTCTTTCGGCAATTTTCGAATATCGCTCTCGTATTGGGCAATATCTTGTTGAATCGAATTTAGCTCTCTGTTCTTCAAGTTGTTTGTTGAACGAATATTTTCTAGCAACACACTCTTAATGGCATTGATTTGTCTGTCGATATCATTAAAAATTGGCGCGTCTTCCTTGAACGAATATTGAAGCTTGTTTCGCTCTTCAGCCAGATTCACAATTTTACCAACCGCAGACACGATACTCGACTCTGAAATTCCTGCAACAGAGGGTGCCGGCACATCGCTATAGTCCGAGCGTGTTGTCAAGTAAGTTTCCAATATATTGTAATAGTCCAATTCGCGATTTACCATTTCTCTGCGCACGTCAAGTTCGTTCAACTTAGCACTGATTTCCGCTCCTTCGCGCTCCAAGTCCATTATAGAATGCTTGTGTTTAAACTTATTTAGTTCATCCTCCACATTCGAAAGTTCTACCGATTTTTGCGCCAAACTACTATCGATAAATTTAATGGTCTTTGTGGCGAAGAGATTTTTTCGCTCGAGCATGTTGTCGCTTAACACTTGAACGGAGGCGTTGAGATAATCGACCAATTTGGCTTTATTATTTCCTGTCAGCCCCATTCTTAGAACCGAAGCCGCCCTGCTTTCTGGCGCTACGCGAACGCCAAGATAACTTGCTACAGTTTGGTTGTAATCTTGAAAAACCAAGTAATAGGATGTTCCTGCTTTAGAAATCACTTCGGGATCGGGCATCAGTGTGCCACTGAAAAATGGCTCCGAGATTTTTTGTCCGATTTTATAGTCCTTGGTGTATGTCGCCTCTTCTATATATCGGAAAGATTTTTCCTTGGTTGAATAATTTTGGAATGCGACTTCTCCTGAATCTTCAAATTCAACTGAAAGATTAAAATTAACAGAATCCTTGAACACGATTTTTATAGGAATGTCAAGGACCTGCCATTGCGAAGTATCTACGGTAACCGTAAATGGTGTTTGTTTATAGGCGTCTAGTCGCTGATATTTTCCCTCTCTGAGATAGGTCAAATAAAATTGTCCCCTATCGACAACCTTCTCATTATGCGATCTCGATTTTAGTGTTATCACCGATGTATTGACCTTATCTGTCGTTCCTCCCCAATTGAAGGTCAGGCTTGTATTGGTAGTAAAAAACGGGTTTTGATCATCTCGAATCGATACGAGATTTTCGATTAAATAAATTGGAAGTTTTCGGACGTTGATATAGTATGCCGTTGCAAAAGCAATGATAAATGATATTAAAAACAGCGGCCAATGATTCAGCAGACTAAAGAGATATCCTTTAAAATCGAATGTGGACTGTTTTTCGTGTATGTCATATCCGTCTTTCATATACTTCTAAAGTCTATTGATAAGTAACAAGGTGGTCGAAATAGCTCCAATTATTGTTGCGATAGTTCGAATCGATTCAAATCCAGTTGTTCCCGAACCCCATGATTTTTGCTTCAGTGGATTTACCAAGATCAAATCGTTGGGTTTTATATAGAAATACGGGGAATTCATGGCGTCTATTTTAGTTAAATCGATACGATGCACGCGTTGTCCTGCGGGATACTGCCGGATAATCACCACATCGCCACGATTACCTTCCAATGTAATATCGCCACTATTGGCAATGGCTTCCATAATACTCACTTGATCGCGATAAATAATATTTGATCCTGGCCGATTGATTTCACCATTGATGGTATAACGGATTCCGGATAATTTGACTGTTACAAAAAGGTTTGCTTCTTCTTTAAAAAAGTCCTCCATCAAGCGTTCTTCCAGTATTTCTCTAATCTCATCGACTGTGTACCCTAACACATTGATTTCGCCCAAAATCGGTATTCTGATATTTCCGTGAACATCCACAACAAAGCCATCGTAATAAAGCTTTTCCTCTCCAGTCGCGTTTGGGTTTGCATCGCTAATGGGGTTGAAAATTCCAACAGTTTCTTGATCGAGCACTTTAATTCGAATACTCAACAGGTCATGCACTTGGAGTCTGTATGGCTCCTGAAGTTTTTTCAAAAACATCAATGTATCCGACGCTACAGAGTCTTCTTGGAAATATGTCAACTGTTTAGTCGATATACACGATGTGGTAGTTACTACAAGAAAAAGAAATATAACAAAATGGACAGGCTTCATATGTTGCAATCATTGGCAGTCAACAAATATAAAGTAACATGTGGAATAATGAAATTTAATCCGAACATTGTATTTCATCTGGCGTCTAAAATATAAATCGGACCTCATCCCCATTGTGAATGCACTAGCTTTAAGATAAAATCGCAGCGATTCCAACGGTTCATTATCTTAATAAAACAGATGAATTGCATCCAACCCACACAGCTCCTCTTAAAAATGTATTTTTTCATTTTTGTTCTATGAGCGAAGAAAAACAGACGTTTATCGCAGCCCCTGCTTTTTTCATTTTGTTGTCATCTTATATTTGATTACTTTTGCACGCTTCTTTGAAAGTTTGAAAAACGAAAGTTTAATTCGAGATGTGGCACTTCGTCACTTCGGCTTCGCTCAGTGCAGGCAGGCTCAGTGTAAACTGCACCACACGAAGATTCCGAAAGAAATAGCCAGATGTGCTTAATCAATAAGCACATAAACAGAACATCAATCGGGATGTGGCGCAGTCTGGTAGCGTACACGCCTGGGGGGCGTGGGGTCGCAGGTTCAAATCCTGTCATCCCGAC
>Ga0209075_1001645_pt1 | contig 20869 bp, 34 predicted proteins | sample Stecom2011_FD_187523 | JGI IMG/M metagenome (GOLD analysis project Ga0209075, IMG submission 187523) | Agricultural soil microbial communities from Utah to study Nitrogen management - Steer compost 2011 (SPAdes) (version 2) | ecosystem: Environmental > Terrestrial > Soil > Agricultural land...
GGCTAAAGCCCATTCCAATGGACAAAAATAATCGAACTCAGGTTATCAGGAAGTTTCTCCTATTTCACAACGATTTTTTTAGATTGTTCAGCATTATTTGATTTCATTTTCAAGACATACATTCCGTTTTTAAAAGTCGAAACGTTGATGGCTGTATTGCTTTTGTAATTCTTCATCTGGTAAACTTCTCTCCCTACCATATCGTAAATGGTGATGGTATTGTTTTCAAATTCATCAGGAAAAGTAGCAAAAAGTTCATTGTTTACAGGGTTTGGAAATACATTCATCGGGATGGCATCCACTTTGTTATTCTTCAATAAATAATTGTCTAAATAATTCAGTGCCGCCATCATATTGGGCAGAGATCCAATGGGTTTGGAAGTATCACCTCCCTGAGCAATACCTGTTGTCGTTAAAATCATTTTAACTTCGGCAGGAGACAAGCTGTAATTGGATGCCTTTGCCCGGGACAACAATGCTATAACACAACTTGCAACTATCGGCGTTGCCGAACTTGTACCGCTAAACATCACATAAGATTGGTTCGGATCGTTTCCGATCTTTGCAAAATTACCATACCCACTTGTAAGCACACCCATTCCCCATCCTTGCAAATCGACCCGTTGTCCGTAAGTACTGAAATTCAATCTGCTGTGAACCGTTGTATTAGAACCTGCACCAATGATCAATGCACCGGAATCGCCTCTGTTTATATAAGAAGTATAACTTGAATGGTCTAAATTCTGATCTCCGTTACCGGCTGCAGCCACAATATGGATTCCGGCTGTTGTTGCAGCCTTAGTAGCGTCCCAAATGCTGTTTACATATTCTGCCGGAACATAATTTGGGACTGTTTGTGTAGCATTCACGCCTCCTGTCTGCATTTCATAAAGAATCACATCACCGGCAACAGATTGATTGATCGCTGAGCTTACAGCAAATAATCTGTTGTAACCACTATTGGTATATTCCGGAAAAACTTTAAACTCTGAAATCCCGTGCTGCATTCCTGTTACGCCATAACCACCATTATCTGCGGCTACCACACCTGCTGTGGCAGTTCCATGATCAACCCAAGAAGGATCCACAGCTGAATTTATAGTTAATTGATTTGAAAATTTGGATGCAGTCAGCTCTTCGTGAGTAACTGACATGCCATATTCGACATCACGAACACGAATACCATTGCCAGTAACACCTTGATTCCACGCATATTGCATATTTACTCCCGGATTGGCTTGTATATATGTTTGTTGGGCAAAATAATCGGGGGTTGCAGGTGGAATATCTATATAAGGAGGTGGAACCGGCGTTAAGGAATTTAGTTCGGCGTATCTTACAAAAGGATATTCTTCCATTTTTTGAGCCAATGCTAATAAAACATCATTGGGTAAATCGTTTTTAATTTCATAAATACCCTTTAAAATCATTACGTAGTGATCTGTTTCCGAATATTTTAAAGCATCATTCCGAAGTTGATTAAAATGTTCCTCATCCCATTGAAACGGTTCTTTCAAGTTTAATTTATTTTCATCAATAAAATTCCTGAAACGATCATTGGAGTGGTAATAGTATTCGTAAATATTTTCTGTTTGTGCAGGAACTTCAAATGATACTAACAATTGATGTTTTCCTTCGTCAAACAACCTGAATTGTGCTTTACGATCTTGTGCCGCAACCTGGATATTAACTACAAGAAGCAAAAGATATACTATTTTTGTTTTCATAATTTCTGTTTAAAAACAGTTACTTAATAATTCGTAAAAATACGATTTAAAGTATATGTTTTATACAAAACAGACGATTAACTAAGCTGAATTGATAAAAAAAAGATTTCTTTTTCAATCATATATGTTCAGGAGAAATAAAAACCCTTTTAGTATCTGAGATACCAAAAGGGTTAAAGTATAAAAATCAAAAAAGCTATTATGCTTCTTTATATTCTTTCATATACGACACAAACTGATCAAACAAATATTTCGAATCGTTCGGTCCCGGGCTTGATTCCGGATGATATTGTACTGAAAATACCTGTTTATCTTTTAAACGGATTCCGGCTACGGTGTTATCGTTCAAATGATAATGCGTAATTTCAACATCAGGATGCTTTTCTACTTCTTCTCTGACAACGGCAAAACCGTGATTTTGAGAAGTAATTTCTCCCTTACCGGTCAATACATTCATTACCGGATGATTGATTCCGCGGTGTCCGTTAAACATTTTGTAAGTATTGATGCCCTGAGAAAGTGCAATCAATTGATGTCCTAAACAGATTCCGAAAATGGGTTTGTCGCCACTAATAAGCTTTTTTACTTCTTCGATAACTCCGGTCAATGGTTGAGGATCACCGGGGCCGTTTGACAAGAAATATCCATCAGGGTTAAAAGCGTCTAATTGTTCTTTTGTCGCATTGTAAGGAAATACTTTCACATAACAATCACGCGCTGCCAAGCAACGTAAAATATTTGTCTTAACACCAAAATCCATCGCTGCTACTTTATAAGTTGCACTTTCATTTCCGAAAAAATAAGGTTCTCTGGCAGAAACTTTCGATGCCAATTCCAAACCTTTCATATCCGGAACTGCTGCAAGGATTTCTCTTAATTCTTCTATCGATTTACCATCGGTAGAAATTACCGCATTCATCGCTCCATTGTCCCGAATATAACCTACTAATGCACGTGTATCAACATCCGATACAGCGATAAGTCCTTTTGCGGTAAAATAGTCCAGCAAAGAGCCTGAAGCTGCGGGACGCGAGTAGGTATAACTAAAGTTTTTGCAAACCAAACCTGCAATTTGAATATCGTTAGAATCTACTTCATCCGAATGTATGCCATAGTTCCCTATATGAGCTGTCGTTGAAAGCATAATCTGACCGAAGTAAGAAGGATCGGTAAAGATCTCCTGATAACCGGTAACCCCTGTGTTGAAACAAATTTCTCCGGTCGTTGTCCCTTTAATTCCAACGGATTTTCCGTGAAAAACAGTACCGTCGCTTAATAAGATGATTGCTTTGTCTTTTGCTGTGTATTTCATCGTAGTAAAATTGTGGTGCAAAAATAGTAAATTTAATTTGTTTTGTATTTATAAAAAAAGGACAAACCCAAAAACGGTCTGTCCTTTTTTATTATGATATATCAGAAATACAATTATTCATTGTTTTCTTTAGTTTCTGTTGGAGTTTCAACATCTGCTACAGTTTCTTCAACTTCAGCAACTGGAGCTTCCTCCGTTTTTGCAGTAGCTTTTTTTCTACCTCTTCTTGTAGAAGCTTTCTTCACTTCTTTCTTACCACCGTTGTACAACTCGTTGAAATCTACTAATTCGATCATTGCCATTTCAGCATTATCTCCTAAACGATTTCCTAATTTGATAATACGAGTATATCCTCCCGGACGGTCGCCTACTTTAGGGGCTACTTCTCTGAACAACTCTGTTACGGCGTATTTGCTTCTCAAATAAGAAAAAACAACACGACGGTTATGTGTGTCATCCGTTTTGGATTTCGTTACAAGTGGCTCAACGAACTGCTTCAAAGCTTTGGCTTTGGCAACTGTGGTATTGATACGCTTGTGCTCAATTAAAGAACAAGCCATATTTGCCAGCATCGATTTTCTGTGACCAGCTTGTCTGCCTAAGTGATTTATTTTTTTTCCGTGTCTCATGACGTGATTATTTTAGCTCCATCTTGCTTCAATCCACTTTGGAGAGCAAAATATGAAGCAATTTATTCTTTCTCTAATTTATACTTTGATAGATCCATTCCGAAATTCAGACCTTTATTGGAAACTAACTCTTCAAGTTCCGTTAAAGATTTTTTTCCGAAGTTTCTAAATTTCATCAAATCGTTTTTGTTATAAGTAACCAAATCGCCTAATGTCTCTACTTCAGCCGCTTTTAAACAATTTAATGCTCTTACTGAAAGATCTAAATCCGTTAATTTTGTTTTTAGAAGCTGTCTCATGTGCAGAGATTCTTCATCATAAGATTCAGTTTGAGCGATTTCATCTGCCTCTAAAGTGATTCTCTCATCAGAGAATAACATGAAATGATGAATCAGTGTTTTGGCTGCCTCGGTTAATGCGTCTTTTGGATGAATAGAACCGTCTGTTACGATATCGAAAATCAATTTCTCATAGTCGGTTTTTTGTTCGACACGATAGTTTTCAACAGCGTATTTAACGTTTTTTACAGGCGTATAAATGGAATCTGTATAAATGGTTCCAATCGGAGCGTTTGCTCGTCTGTTTTCTTCAGCCGGCACATATCCTCTACCCTTTTCAATAGTCAATTCCATATTGATTGTGACAGATGGTTCCATATTCAGAATTACCAGTTCAGGGTTTAAAACCTGGAATCCGGAAATAAATTTCTGGAAATCGCCTGCTGTTAATTGTTCCTTACCAGTAAATGAAATACTAACAGATTCATTATCGATATCTTCAATCTGACGTTTGAAACGCACTTGTTTTAAGTTAAGGATAAATTCTGTTACATCTTCAACAACACCGGCAATAGTAGAAAACTCATGTTCAACGCCTTCGATGCGAACTGAAGTAATCGCATATCCTTCAAGTGACGAAAGAAGTACTCTTCTTAAAGCATTACCGATGGTCAGTCCATAACCAGGCTCTAAAGGACGAAATTCGAATGTTCCTTTAAAATCGGTTGAATCGATCATGATAATTTTATCGGGCTTTTGAAAATTAAATATTGCCATATTGATTTCGACTGAATGTCATTTATTATTTGTTGTACAACTCTACGATTAACTGCTCTTTGATGTTTTCCGGTACCTGAAGTCTTGCAGGAACACTTACAAATGTACCTTCCTTAGTTTCATTGTTCCAGGTAATCCATTCATAAACAGCACTAGAATTAGATAATGAACGTTCGATTGCTTCTAAAGATTTTGATTTTTCACGAACAGAAACTTTATCACCCGCTTTTAATTGATAAGAAGGAATATTAACTAATTCTCCGTTTACAGTAATGTGTCTGTGAGAAACGATCTGACGTGCTGCACGACGTGAAGGAGCAATACCCATTCTGTACACTACGTTGTCTAATCTTGATTCGCACAACTGAATTAGAATTTCACCTGTAACCCCACGGGCAGCAGATGCTTTTTTAAACATGTTACGGAATTGTTTTTCTAAGATACCATAAGTGTACTTAGCTTTTTGTTTTTCCATCAACTGGATTGCGTATTCAGATTTTTTACCTCTTCTTTTTGCTAAACCATGTTGACCAGGAGGATAGTTTCTCTTTTCAAAAGCTCTATCATCTCCGAAAATTGCTTCACCGAATTTACGGGCAATTTTTGTTTGTGGACCAGTATATCTTGCCATTAAAAATAATTAAATAAAGGTAGGGATTATGAATTCAGGTCTCATCCTCCGATAATCTCTTCCTACCTTGGTTATACTACAATATTGAATAATTTAAACTCTTCTTCTCTTTGGAGGACGACATCCATTGTGAGGAATTGGAGTAATATCGATAATCTCAGTTACTTCAACACCACTGTTGTGGATAGAACGGATAGCAGATTCTCTACCGTTTCCTGGTCCTTTAACGTAAACTTTTACTTTTTTAAGTCCAGCATCCAACGCTACTTTAGTACAATCTTCTGCTGCCATTTGTGCTGCATAAGGAGTGTTCTTTTTAGATCCACGGAATCCCATTTTACCAGCTGATGACCAAGAAATAACTTCACCTTTTTTGTTTGTCAACGAGATGATGATGTTATTAAATGTTGCATTGATGTGTGCTTCACCAGTAGCTTCAACTATAACTTTACGTTTTTTTGTACTTGCTTTAGCCATACTACTTATTATTTAGTTGCTTTTTTCTTGTTAGCAACAGTTTTTCTTTTACCTTTTCTTGTTCTAGAGTTATTTTTAGTTCTTTGTCCTCGTAACGGAAGACCAGCTCTGTGACGAATACCTCTCTGACATCCGATGTCCATTAAACGCTTGATGTTTAATGAAATTTCCGAACGCAATTCTCCTTCGATTTTGAAGTGAGAAACAGCCTCACGAATAGCACCGATCTCGTCATCGTTCCATTCAGAAACTTTTTTGTCTTCGTTTACATTAGCTTTTGCTAAAACCTCTTTTGCTCTGCTTGAACCCACACCAAAAATGTATGTTAAAGCAATAATTCCTCTTTTATTTTTAGGTATATCTACCCCTGCGATTCTTGCCATAATTATCCTTGTCTTTGTTTAAATCTAGGATTCTTTTTATTAATAACGTATAATCTACCTTTTCTACGCACAACTATACAGTCTGCACTTCTTTTTTTTACTGATGCTCTTACTTTCATTTTAACAGCTTTAATATCTATAAGTAATTCTTGCTTTGGTCAGATCGTAAGGACTCATTTCCAGTTTCACTTTGTCACCAGGTAACAATTTGATGTAGTGCATACGCATTTTTCCGGAAATGTGTGCGATAACGATGTGTCCGTTTTCTAATTCCACGCGGAACATAGCGTTTGACAACGCCTCAATAATCGTTCCGTCCTGTTCTATTGCTGATTGTTTAGCCATATATTCTTAAGCGATTGCTTTTCTTTTTTTACCGCTTTTCATTAATCCGTCGTACTGCTTGTTCAGCAAATAGGAGTTGACCTGTTGAATCGTATCAATAGCAACACTTACTAAGATTAACAAAGAAGTTCCTCCGTAAAACATTGCCCATCCTTGCTGAACGCCCAAGAGCGACACTGCCATTGCAGGTAAAACTGCGATGATAGCAAGTATCAGCGATCCGGGAAATGTAATCAATGACATCACACGATCCAAGAAGTTTGCAGTATCCTGTCCGGGTTTAATTCCCGGTATGAAACCTCCGCTTCGTTTCAAATCATCCGCCATTTTATTGGTAGGTACCGTAATTGCGGTGTAAAAGTACGAAAAAATAATTATTAACAATGCAAAAACTAAATTATACTCTAAACCAAATATATTTCCAAATGTAGTTGCGATGCCTTGGGCACTATCCGATGAGGACAATCCTGCTAAAACCGGCGGTATAAACATAATTGCCTGTGCAAAAATGATTGGCATAACTCCGGAGGCATTTAGTTTTAAAGGAATCCATTGACGGTTTCCTGAAACCGAAGCAGCATCGTATTCACCAGCGACACTTCTGCGTGCATATTGTACCGGGATTTTACGTATTGCCATCGTTAATAATATACAAGCAATAATGATCAATAACCAGATAATCACTTCAATTACGATCATCATCACTCCACCGTTTCCAGCAACCATACGGGATTGAGATTCCTGCATAAATGCCATAGGAAGGTTGGCGATGATTCCAATCATAATCAATAACGATATTCCGTTTCCAATACCTTTATCAGTAATCTTTTCCCCTAACCACATTGCAAAAATGGTTCCTGTTGTCAGAATTAATACTGAAGAGAACAAGAAAGAAAAGGAATTAAAGCCTAATAAAAATGCATCGGGCGGTAATTGTTTGTACAGATTATAGATGTACCCGGGACCCTGAACCAAGGTAATTCCAATGGTAAGCCATCTGGTAATCTGATTCATTTTCTTTCTGCCACTTTCGCCATCATTTTGAAGTTTTTGCAAATAAGGTACAGCTATACCCATTAGTTGAACTACAATGGACGCAGAGATGTAGGGCATAATTCCCAATGCAAAAACAGAAGCCTGTGAAAACGCACCTCCTGTAAATACATTGATCAGCCATCCGATCCCCTGATCAGTTTGATCTGATAAAGCTTGCAATTTAGTAGCATCAATACCCGGTAAAGTTACCTGTGCACCAAAACGATACACAAGCAACAAACCTAAAGTTATTAAGATTTTATTCTTAAGTTCCTCGATCTTCCAGATATTTGCTATTGTTTCAAAAAATTTCTTCATATTTTGAAAGATTTTTTATAAAGTTACCGCTTCACCACCAGCAGCTTCAATAGCCGCTTTTGCAGTTGCCGTAAATTTATGGGCAGTTACTTTTAATTTAGTTTTAAGCTCTCCTCTACCCAAAATCTTTACCAAGCTGTTTTTTGAAGTTAATCTGTTTTCAACCAATACATTGAAATCAACTGTATCAGTAACCGCTCCGTTGTCAACTAAAGTTTGCAATGTATCAAGATTGATACCTACATACTCTACTCTGTTGATATTTTTAAAACCAAATTTCGGAACGCGTCTCTGTAATGGCATCTGACCTCCTTCAAAACCAATTTTCTTAGAGTATCCTGAACGAGATTTCGCTCCTTTATGTCCACGGGAAGAAGTTCCTCCTTTTCCGGATCCTTCACCGCGACCTACTCTTTTGTTTTGATTATGTACAGAACCGTTTGCCGGTTGTAAATTACTTAAATTCATACTTCAATTGATTAATTAATTTCTTCTACAGAAACTAAATGTTGAACTTTTTTTACCATTCCTACAATTGCAGGTGTATTATCATGCTCAACTGTTTGCCCCAGCTTGCGAAGACCTAAAGCTTCTAAAGTTCTTTTCTGATCTTCCGGGCAGTTGATTTTGCTTCTTACTTGTTTTACTTTAATTTTCGACATAATGCTAAAATTAAGATTTGAATACTTTCTCTAATGAGATTCCTCTTTGTTTTGCAACTGTTACTGCACTTCTCATATTTAGTAAAGCATCAAATGTTGCTTTCACTACGTTATGAGGATTTGAAGATCCCTGAGACTTTGATAATACGTTTTGTACGCCTACAGATTCTAATACTGCACGTACGTTACCTCCTGCAATTACTCCAGTACCCACAGCAGCCGGCATTAAAAATACGCGTGCTCCGGCATATTTACCTTTTTGCTCGTGAGGGATGGTAGTTCCGTGTAATGGAATACGAACCAAGTTTTTCTTTGCATCTTCTACTGCTTTGGCAATAGCTTCAGAAACATCTTTAGATTTACCTAAACCATGTCCCACTACACCTTCCTCGTTACCTACAACTACAATAGCAGAAAAGCCAAAAGCTCTACCCCCTTTAGTAACTTTAGTAACACGGTTAACGGCAACCAAACGGTCTTTTAAATCAAGTCCCGCTGATTTCACATATTCTACGTTTTTATACTTTTGATACATAACTAACTACTATTAGAATTTTAATCCGGCTTCTCTGGCGCCTTCAGCCAATGATTTTACACGTCCATGGTACAAGTTACCGCCTCTATCAAAAGAGATGGTTTCGACACCGGCCTTCAAAGCTTTCTCACCGATTAATTTACCAACAGATGCAGCAGTTTCAATTTTAGTTCCTTTTGTTACTCCAGCTTCTCTCGAAGATGCAGCAACCAAAGTTACACCGTTCACATCATCTATGATTTGTGCATAGATTTCTTTATTGCTTCTATATACAGACAAACGTGGTCTTGCAGCAGTACCGCTTACCGTTTTTCTAACTCTGTATTGAATTCTTTGTCTTCTTTCAGATTTGTTTAATGACATGGTCTTAATTTTTAAGCTGATTTACCTGCTTTTCTTCTTAACTCTTCACCAACAAACTTGATACCTTTTCCTTTGTAAGGTTCTGGTTTACGGAAGGCGCGGATTTTCGCCGCTACTTGTCCTACTAATTGTTTGTCGAAAGAAGATAATTTAATGATAGGGTTTTTACCTTTTTCAGAAACAGTTTCTACTTTTACTTCAGGAACAATTTCTAAAACAATGTTGTGTGAAAAACCTAAAGACAAATCAAGTTTTTGTCCCTGATTTGATGCACGGTATCCAACACCAACTAACTCTAATTCTTTAGTAAATCCTTCAGATACACCAACAACCATATTGTTGATTAAACTTCTGTACAAACCGTGTTGCGCTCTTTCTCTTTTTGCATCTGAAGATCGCTCTACGATAATTTGTCCGTCTTCTACTTTCACAGCAACATCGTTGAACGACTGGGAAAGCTCTCCTAATTTTCCTTTTACTACAACTACAGCATCTTTAACTTCTACAGTTACACCCGCCGGAATTGAGATTGGATTTTTACCTATTCTTGACATTTCGCTCGTCTTTTTATATTAGTATACGTAACAAACTACTTCGCCGCCAACATTTAACTGTTTAGCTTTTTTACCGGTCATTAAACCTTTAGATGTTGACACAATAGCAATACCTAAACCGTTTAAGATACGAGGTAAATCTGCCGATGAAGCATATTTACGTAAACCTGGTTTACTAATTCTCTGGATATCCTTAATAACAGACTCTTTAGTGTCTTTATCATATTTCAAAGCAATTTTGATCAGCCCCTGAACAGGTGCGTCGTCAAACTTGTAGCTTAGAATATATCCTTGTTCGAATAAAATTTTTGTGATTTCCTTCTTAAAATTAGAAGCCGGAATCTCAACCACTTTGTGGTTTGCGCGAGAAGCGTTTCTAATTCTTGTCAAAAAATCTGCAATAGGATCTGTATACATAATGTATGAATTGTGGTTGTGGTTTTCATTGATAATTTATGAACCTTCAACCTGTTAAAAATTAATTACCAACTTGCTTTTTTAACTCCAGGAATCAATCCCTGGTTTGCCATTTCGCGAAATGTAACACGTGAAATACCGAATTGACGCATATACCCTCTTGGTCTTCCCGTTAATTTACAACGATTGTGTAAACGTACCGGAGAAGCATTTGCAGGTAGTTTTTGTAATGCTTCGTAATCACCTGCTTCTTTTAAAGCTTTACGTTTTGCAGCATATTTTGCTACTAAAGCTTCTCTTTTCGCCTCACGGGCTTTCATTGATTCTTTAGCCATACTTTAGTTCTTTTTAAAAGGTAATCCCAATTCAGATAATAATGATTTTGCTTCTTTGTCTGTCTTTGCATTTGTAACAAACGTGATATCGAATCCGGCAATTTTGTTAACTTTATCGATATCGATTTCAGGGAAGATGATTTGCTCCACTACACCTAAGTTGTAGTTTCCTCTACCGTCAAATCCATCGGATTTGATTCCTTGAAAATCACGTACACGTGGCAAAGCAGATGTAACCAAACGGTCTAAGAATTCATACATTCTTTCTCCGCGCAAAGTAACTTTTGCTCCGATTGGCATACCTTTTCTTAGTTTAAACGATGCTACGTCTTTCTTAGAAATCGTAGAAATCGCTTTTTGTCCGGTAATTTTTGTTAGCTCTTCTACAGCGTAGTCCACTAATTTTTTATCCGAAACAGCAGCTCCAACTCCACGGCTTACAACAATTTTCTCAAGTCTTGGAACTTGCATTACATTCTTGTAACCGAATTCTTCTTTTAAAGCAGAGATTACTCTCTCTTTATATTCTTGTTTAAGTCTTGGTATATAAGTCATGACTATAATACTTCGTTAGATTTTTTAGAAACTCTTACTTTCTTATCTCCTTCCATCTTATATGCTACTTTAGTAGTTTCTTTAGTCTTAGGATCTACTAAAGCGATGTTTGAGATATGAATCGCAGCTTCTTTTTTTACAATACCTCCCTGAGGATTTGAAGCACTGGGTTTCACGTGCTTAGAAACCATATTTACTCCCTCAACGATTGCTTTGTTTTTGTCGCGGAATACGCGGACAACTTTTCCTTCCGACCCTTTGTGGTCACCAGCGATTACTCTTACAGTATCTCCTGTTTTGATTTTTAGCTTTGTCATCATTTGAACGAATTAAAGCACTTCAGGTGCTAATGATACAATTTTCATGAATTGTTTTTCACGAAGTTCTCTTGCAACAGGACCAAAAACACGTGTTCCTCTCATTTCACCTGCGGCGTTTAACAACACACAAGCGTTATCATCGAAACGGATATAAGAACCATCGGCTCTTCTCACTTCTTTTTTGGTACGTACAACTACTGCGGTTGAAACTGCTCCTTTTTTTACGTTTCCGTTAGGAGTAGCATCTTTAATAGAAACCACAATCTTATCTCCAACAGAGGCATAACGACGTTTCGTTCCTCCTAAAACACGGATGGTCAAAACTTCTTTTGCTCCCGTGTTATCTGCTACTTTTAATCTAGATTCTTGTTGTACCATAATTATTTCGCTCTTTCAATGATTTCGACTAATCTCCAACATTTGCTTTTAGATAACGGACGTGTTTCCATTATTCTAACAGTGTCGCCAATGTTACAGTCGTTCAATTCGTCGTGTGCAACGTATTTTTTAGTTTTCAACACGAACTTACCATATAACGGGTGTTTTACTCTTTTTGTTTCAGATACAACGATAGATTTCTCCATCTTGTTACTGGTAACAACCCCGACTCTTTCTTTTCTTAAATTTCTTTTTTCCATCTTTTAAGCAGAATACAATTATTGTAAGTCATTTTTGCTTAGCTGTGTTTTCACTCTTGCAATAGCTCTTCTTACAACTCTTAATTGTAGAGGATTAGCAATTGGTGAAACAGCGTGAGCGTTTCTCAACTCAGCATATTGGTTAGTTAATTCACCAAGTTTAGTTTGTAACTCAGCTGCAGATAGATTTTTTATTTCTGATTGTTTCATAATGATCTGAATAAAGATTATGCTTCGAAATCTCTTGCAACGATGAACTTGGTTTTCACAGGAAGTTTTTGAGCGGCTAAACGCAATGCTTCTTTAGCTGTCGCCAAAGGCACTCCACCTACTTCAAACATGATTCTTCCGGGTTTTACAACTGCAGCCCAATATTCAACTGCACCTTTACCTTTCCCCATACGTACTTCCAGAGGTTTCTTAGTAATAGGTTTGTCTGGGAAGATCTTAATCCATAATTGTCCTTCACGTTTCATGTAACGAGTTGCTGCAATACGCGCTGCCTCGATTTGACGGGAAGTAATGAACGAATAATCTAAAGATTTTATACCAAACATTCCGTTTGAAAGTTCATGTCCTCTTTGAGACACTCCTTTCATTTTACCTTTCTGTACCTTACGGTACTTTGTTCTTTTAGGCTGTAACATTTTAATTCTTTAGTTTTAAATTACTTTCTTTTGCGTTGGTTTGGTCTTCCACCTGGTCTTCCAGATCCTGAAGGTTTAGATTTTTGTTTGTCTAAACCAGCTAACGGAGAAAGATCTCTTTTACCATAAACCTCCCCTTTCATGATCCATACTTTGATACCCATTCTACCATAAGTAGTGTGAGCTTCTGCCAAAGCATAATCAATGTCAGCGCGGAAAGTAGATAGAGGAATACGACCTTCTTTGAAACTTTCTGAACGTGCCATTTCGGCTCCGTTCAAACGTCCTGAAATCATAACTTTCATCCCTTCGGCATTCATTCTCATTGCAGCTGCGATAGCCATTTTGATCGCGCGGCGGTAAGAAATTCTGCTTTCGATCTGACGAGCGATGCTTGCTGCAGCCAAATAAGCATCCAATTCAGGTCTTTTGATTTCAAAGATGTTAATCTGCACCTCTTTGTTAGTGATTTTCTTAAGTTCTTCTTTCAACTTGTCTACCTCCTGACCGCCTTTTCCGATAATGATTCCCGGACGTGCAGTGGTGATAGTAACGGTTACAAGTTTTAAGGTTCTCTCAATAATAATCTTAGATACACTAGCTTTTGCTAAACGAGCATGGATATACTTTCTGATTTTTGCATCTTCAGCAAGCTTGTCTCCATAGTCATTTCCACCGTACCAATTTGAGTCCCATCCTCTGATGATCCCAAGGCGATTTCCGATTGGATTAGTCTTTTGTCCCATACTGTTTATTAATTGCTTTGTGTGTTATTGTTTGATCCTAATACGATGGTTACGTGATTAGAACGTTTTCTGATTCTGTGCGCGCGACCTTGTGGTGCAGGACGTAATCTTTTTAACATCATACCACCGTCAACACGGATTTCTTTAACAAATAATTCTGCTTCTTCGATATTTGCATCAGCATTTTTTGCCTGCCAGTTAGCGATTGCTGATAACAATAGTTTCTCTAATCTTATTGAAGCTTCTTTTGTATTAAATTTCAATATATTAAGAGCGTTCTCAACTTTCTGTCCTCTTACTAAATCTGCAACTAAACGCATTTTACGAGGTGAAGTTGGGCAATTGTTTAGCTTAGCGAAAGCAACGCTTTTCTTTGCTTCCTTTATTTGCTCGGCTCTTTCTCTTTTACGAACTCCCATAGCTTCTTATTATTTTTTACCTTTATTTTTTGCACCAGCGTGTCCACGGAATGAACGTGTTGGTGAAAACTCTCCTAATTTATGTCCTACCATGTTTTCTGTTACGTAAACCGGTACAAATTGACGACCATTGTGAACTGCGATTGTTTGTCCAACAAAATCCGGAGTAATCATTGATGCTCTAGACCAGGTTTTAACAACTGCTTTGTTACCATTCTCTGCGTTCTCTAAAACTTTTTTCTCAAGTTTATAGTGAACATAAGGTCCTTTTTTTAATGAACGTGCCATACTACTTACTTAATTATTTTCTACGTTCTACAATATACTTACTACTTGCTTTCACCCTAGAACGAGTTCTGTAACCCTTAGCTGGTAAACCTTTTCTTGAGCGTGGATGTCCTCCTGAAGCGCGACCTTCTCCACCTCCCATTGGGTGATCTACCGGGTTCATTGCTACTGGTCTGGTGCGTGGTCTTCTGCCTAACCAACGAGATCTACCTGCCTTTCCTGAAACAATCAACTGGTGATCGTGGTTGGAAACAGATCCGATCGTTGCCATACAGGTTAAAAGAATCAAACGAATCTCTCCTGAAGGCATTTTGATGGTAGCGTATTTTCCATCGCGAGCAACTAATTGTGCAAATGTTCCTGCAGAACGTGCGATAACAGCACCTTGTCCCGGACGTAGTTCAATACATGAAATGATCGTACCAAGAGGAATGTTTGCTAAAGGCATTGCATTACCAACTTCCGGAGCTGCTTCTGGTCCAGAAACTACTTTCTGTCCTATTTGCAACCCTGCCGGAGCAATAATATATGTTTTTGCTCCATCTGCGTACGCTAATAATGAAATAAAAGCCGAACGGTTCGGATCGTACTCAATTGATTTAACTGTAGCCGGAATACCGGTTTTAGTTCTTTTAAAATCAATGAGACGATATCTTTGTTTGTGACCACCGCCTAAATAACGCATGGTCATTTTTCCTTGACTATTTCTACCTCCAGATTTTTTTTTCGGTGCTAATAAAGAACGCTCCGGCTTATCAGTTGTAATAGTGTCAAAGCTATTTACAACTCTAAAACGCTGACCTGGGGTAATAGGTTTTAATTTTCTAACTGACATTGTTATTAGATATTAGTATAAAAATCAATTGTATCTCCTTCTTTCAAAGTGACTACTGCTTTTTTGTATGTAGCAGTTTTTCCGCTAATCATACCACTTTTGGTATATTTTGTAGTTCTGTCAGCTCTGTAAATCATTGTGTTTACATCAACAACTGAAACTCCGTAAGCCGCTTCCACAGCTTTTTTAATTTCAATTTTGTTGGCTCTTTTATTAACTACAAAACCAAAACGGTTAAACAATTCACCGTCTTTAGTGATTTTTTCGGTAATGATAGGTTTTATAATTGTACTCATCTCCCTACTTATTTCGTTAAATTTTCTACAATTCCTTCTAAAGCTCCTTCAGTCAACACCAATGAATTAGTGTTTAAAATACCGTAAGTATTTAATTCAGAAGAAGTTATTACAGAAGCTCTTTCTAAATTGCGTGACGACAAATATACATTTTTATTTGTATCACCCAAAACAAATAACGCTTTTTTATTCTCTAAGCCTAAAGCTTTCAATACATTAACAAAACTCTTTGTGTTTGGAGTATCAAACGTAAAGTCTTCTACTACTACCAAGTTTTGCTCCTGTGCTTTGATTGAAAACGCAGATTTACGAGCCAGACGTTTTAAAGCTTTGTTTAATTTGAAAGAATAACTACGAGGTCTTGGTCCAAAAACAGTACCACCTCCTTTAAACAAAGGATTTTTTGCAGATCCTGCACGCGCAGTACCTGTTCCTTTTTGTTTTTTGATTTTACGGGTAGATCCCGTAACTTCATTGCGCTCTTTAGCTTTATGAGTTCCCTGACGTTGGTTTGCTAGATATTGTTTTACATCTAAATAAACAGCGTGTTTGTTAGGCTCAATAGCGAATACTGAATCAGAAAGCTGAACTGCTCTTCCAGTATCTTTTCCGTTGATATCTAAAACTTTTACTTCCATTACTTCTGAACGATTACATAAGAGTTTTTGTGTCCTGGAACAGCACCTTTAACAACTAATAAGTTTTTGTCTGCCACCACTTTTAAAACTCTAAGGTTTTGAACTGTAACTTTCTCTCCTCCCATTCTTCCTGCCATACGCATTCCTTTGAATACACGTGACGGGTAAGATGATGCACCAATAGATCCCGGAGCTCTCAAACGGTTGTGCTGACCATGTGTTACCTGACCAACTCCACCAAATCCATGACGTTTTACAACACCCTGGAATCCTTTACCTTTTGAAGTTCCTTGTACATCTACAAATTCTCCTTCTCCGAACAAATCTACAGTGATTGTATCACCTAAATTGTACGTTTTATCAAAATCCTGGAATTCAACAACTTTTCTTTTAGCAGAAGTGTTTGCTTTCTTAAAGTGACCTAACTCAGCTTTAACAGCACTCTTCTCCTTTTTGTCATCGAAACCAAGTTGATAAGCTTCATACCCGTCAACCTCTTTGGTTCTGACTTGGGTAACGACACATGGACCTAATTCGATTACTGTACACGGGATGTTTTTCCCGTTCTCATCGAAAATACTGGTCATGCCGATTTTTCTTCCAATTAACCCAGACATAAATTTAAATTAATAATTATTAAATATAAAAATTTCAAGCATCGGCAAAAGTAATACCAATGCTTGAAATATACAAGTATTTTTATAAAATTTTTATTATCACACTTTAATCTCTACTTCTACTCCAGAAGGAAGCTCTAATTTCATTAAAGCATCAATGGTTTTTGAAGAGGATGAATAAATGTCTAATAATCTTTTATAAGAATTCAACTCAAATTGCTCTCTCGCTTTTTTGTTTACGTGCGGCGAACGCAATACTGTGAAAATTTTCTTATGTGTCGGCAACGGAATCGGACCTGTTACCACGGCACCTGTACTTTTTACCGTTTTCACGATCTTTTCTGCTGATTTATCAACCAGATTGTGATCGTAAGATTTCAATTTTATTCTGATTTTTTGACTCATGTTCTTAATAAATTAGGCGTTACCTTTAGCTTTTTTAATTACTTCTTCCTGAATGTTAGAAGGTGTTTGCTCATAATGCGAAAACTCCATTGTTGAAGTAGCACGTCCTGAAGATAAGGTACGCAACGTAGTTACATAGCCAAACATTTCAGAAAGCGGCACAGAAGCTTTTATTACTTTAGCTCCGGCTCTGTCGTCCATCGAGTTAATTTGTCCGCGGCGACGGTTCAAATCTCCAACGATATCCCCCATGTTCTCTTCCGGAGTCAGTACTTCTAATTTCATGATAGGCTCAAGGATAATGGCACCGGCAGCTTTTGCAGACTCCTTATATCCCATTTTTGCTGCTAATTCGAAAGACAATGCATCCGAATCCACTGCATGGTATGAACCATCGATTAAAGTAATTTTCAACGCATCCATTTCGAATCCTGCCAATGGACCTTGTTTCATAGACTCACGGAATCCTTTTTCAACTGCTGGTATATATTCTTTTGGTACGTTACCTCCTTTAACTTCGTTAACGAACTGTAATCCCACAAAAGGTTTACCATCAACGTCGTCAGCCGGTCCGATTTTGAATACAATATCACCAAATTTACCACGTCCACCAGATTGCTTTTTATATGTTTCTCTGTGACTTGCTTCTTTAGTGAAAGCCTCTTTATACTCTACCTGAGGTTCTCCCTGGTTTACTTCAACTTTAAATTCGCGGCGCATACGATCCACGATAATATCTAAGTGAAGCTCACCCATACCAGAAATAATCGTTTGTCCTGAAGCCTGATCTGTACGAACAGTAAACGTTGGATCTTCTTCAGCCAATTTAGCCAATGCCATTCCCATTTTATCTACGTCAGCCTTTGTTTTTGGCTCAATAGCAATACCGATAACCGGGTCAGGGAAATCCATAGACTCTAACACAATTGGGTGTTTTTCATCACACAATGTATCTCCTGTCTTAATATCTTTAAAACCAACAGCAGCACCGATGTCTCCAGCTTCAATTCTGTCGATTGGGTTTTGCTTGTTAGCGTGCATCTGATAAATACGGGAAATACGCTCTTTGTTTCCTGAACGGCTGTTCAATACATAAGAACCTGCGTCTAATCCACCTGAATAAGCACGGAAAAAAGCCAAACGACCTACGAATGGATCGGTAGCAATTTTAAATGCCAAAGCAGCGAAAGGCTCAGAAACAGAAGGCTTACGACTAATAGGCTCCTCTGTGTTTGGATCTGTTCCGTCAATAGCTTCTTTGTCTGTTGGTGCTGGTAAATAACGACACACAGCATCAATCATGAACTGAACTCCTTTATTTTTAAAAGAAGATCCGCACATCATAGGAATGATACTCATATCCAAAGTAGCAGCTCTCAAAGCAGCATTAACCTCGTCTTCAGTAATAGAGTTTTCATCCTCCATATACTTCTCCAACAAGTTTTCGTCATACGCCGCAATTTCTTCAATAAGCTTTCCTCTGAATTCTTTTACATCATCAACCATATCCGCAGGGATGTCAACGATATCAAAAGTAGATCCGTGGTTTTCATCATGCCATACAATAGCACGGTTTTTAATCAAATCCACTACTCCTTTAAAATCCGCTTCTTCTCCGATTGGCAAAACGATAGGCACAGCATTTGAACCTAACATTTCTTTAACCTGCTTACAAACATTCAAGAAGTTAGCTCCTTGTCTGTCCATTTTGTTAACAAATCCCATACGGGGAACTTTGTAGTTATCAGCCAATCTCCAGTTGGTTTCAGACTGTGGCTCAACTCCGTCTACTGCAGAGAACAAGAACACTAATCCGTCTAATACACGTAAAGAACGGTTTACCTCTACAGTAAAGTCAACGTGTCCCGGAGTGTCGATAATATTAAAATGGTATTTTTTAGTATCTGGTGTTGGTTGTCCATTCTCCATCGGGAAATTCCACTCAACAGTTACAGCAGCAGAAGTAATGGTAATACCTCTTTCTGCTTCTTGCTCCATCCAGTCGGTTGTTGAAGAACCTTCGTGAGTTTCTCCAATCTTGTGATTTTTCCCTGTATAAAAAAGGATACGCTCTGTGGTGGTTGTTTTACCCGCATCAATGTGAGCTGCGATCCCGATATTTCTAGTAAATTTTAAATCTCTAGCCATTTATGTGTTCTTTATGAAAATTAAAATCTAAAGTGAGAGAATGCTTTGTTAGCTTCTGCCATTTTATGAACATCCATTCTTTTCTTAACTGCAGCACCTTCTTCTTTAGCCGCAGCTAAAATTTCTGCTGCTAATTTTCCGGCCATAGACTTGTCGTTTCTTTTTCTTGCATAAAGAATCATCCATTTCATCGCCATGGATATTTTTCTGTCCGGACGAATCTGCATTGGAATCTGGAAGGAAGATCCACCTACACGGCGAGAACGAACTTCCACGTGAGGCATTACATTAGTTAATGCATCTTTCCAAACCTCTAATGAAGATTTTTCTTCATCTTGTTTCTTAGACTCAACGATTTCTAAAGCATCATAGAATACTTTAAATGCTACCGATTTTTTACCGTCCCACATAAGGTTGTTCACGAAACGTGTTACTAACTGATCGTTAAATTTCGGATCCGGTAAAAGAGGTCTTTTCTTTGCCTGTCTTTTTCTCATGTCTTTTGTTTCTTTTAAAGCTCACGGTTTTCAGTTTTCAGTTGTTAGCCTTAACTTACAACTTATCAACTTACAACTTTTAACTTAATTAAAAATTACTTTTTTGCGTCTTTAGGGCGTTTTGCTCCGTATTTAGATCTTCTTTGTGTACGACCGTTTACTCCGGCTGTATCCAGTGCACCACGTACGATGTGGTATCTAACTCCTGGCAAATCTTTTACCCTTCCACCTCTGACTAATACTATCGAGTGCTCTTGCAAATTGTGTCCTTCTCCAGGAATGTATGCGTTTACTTCATTACCGTTTGTCAAACGTACACGCGCTACTTTACGCATCGCAGAGTTTGGCTTTTTAGGTGTAGTAGTATAAACACGCGTACAAACCCCTCTTCTTTGAGGACATGAATCCAAAGCAACCGATTTACTCTTCTTAGTCATTTGGGTTCTCCCTTTTCTTACTAATTGTTGAATTGTTGGCATAATGTTTATTAAAAATTTCTACATTCAAATTTTGTTCCCCGTGTGTATTTTCGGGGATGCAAATATATAAATTTCCTTTTTAAAAACAAATACATTTTATTTATTTTCAAATTTATAATAATAAACTTCACTATATCAAGCAATTTCCCATTCAATCGATATTCTTAAAATTTAAAAACTCCGGCAGATTTTAACTCTGCCGGAGTTGGTTAAGATTGATTTTATTGCTTTATCATTTTCTTATTCATTATCCTGCCGTCTTTGGTTTCAATATTTATAAAATAAACACCGCTTGCAAAACTGGTTGGTATTTCTTGGATGGTATTTGTTTCTGAAATCGTTTTAATGATTCTACCTACATTATCAAAGATTTTAATTTCTTCAATAACCTGATCGTAATCCTCTACAAAAAAGCGGTCATCAAACGGATTCGGATAGACTTTTATAAATTGTTCTAATTCATTCTCTTTAATATTTGCCAAAGGAACAGTGCTATAATAAGCTTTATTTCCTGCGTTGTTGGTTATGATTAGCTGACTATAACCAGAAAAATCATTAATAAT
>Ga0209075_1001646_pt1 | contig 20860 bp, 15 predicted proteins | sample Stecom2011_FD_187523 | JGI IMG/M metagenome (GOLD analysis project Ga0209075, IMG submission 187523) | Agricultural soil microbial communities from Utah to study Nitrogen management - Steer compost 2011 (SPAdes) (version 2) | ecosystem: Environmental > Terrestrial > Soil > Agricultural land...
TTCACCCGAACCAAGGACTAGGGTTTCGTATGTGCCATCATTATATTTTTCTGGATAGAGAAAAACAGCATCTTTTACTAAAGTTACCAATTCTACTTTTTGTTGGTTTGCGCCTGTGTCAAAAAGGATTTGATCTGTGTAGAGGAATTCGTTAGGTGAGGTTGGTGCATTAGTTACGTCGAATGTTGTTTCAACAAAGATGAAAATACTATCCTTGGCTAAAACCTGAACGTTTTCGAATACTTTTCCTGGCATTCCGTCAACGTTTAAACGGTATTGCGATGACTCTCCTTGAGCAAGACGAAGACTCGGGATGTGAATATCGTCTTTACTATTGTTATAAACTTTTAGATTGTAAGTGCTAGATCCTATGTTAGAAAAAATTGTATCGAGATAAACCGTATCTTTTGAAAAACTAAGGTTTCCTGTGCTAGCAACTGTTTCGAAATCATTTCTGCAAGAACTCCAAACTAGAAGGCAGCATAAAATTGCCAAACCATATAAATACTTCATTTAAAGAAAATTTATTGTAAAAATATAACTTTTTGAAACGCTTATTATTGTTATTTGAAATAATCTAGGAGGATTATCTTGTAGAATTTAAGAAGGTAGCGTTTAATTACTTTTCTATGATTTCAATCTTAAATAGCTTATCCCAATTTTTCCCCGTAATATAAAGAATGTTTGGTTCTCCTTTATATGCAATTCCGTTTAGCACATCTAAAGTAGGGTGTTGTGTAACTTTATCTTTTAAATCAGATAGGTCGATTACACCTTCAACAGCACCACTTGATGGGTCAATAATAGCGATTGAGCTTTTTTGATACACATTGGCATATATCTTTCCGTCAACCCATTCAAGTTCGTTTACACTGTTTATCTTACTCGTGTTGGTGAAGATTTCGATATAATCCATTTCAGCTAAAGTGTTTGGATTAAGTGTCCAGATTTTTTCAGTTCCATCACTTTTATAGATGTTTTTTCCATCATGGCAAAGTCCCCATCCTTCACGGCTTTTACCGTAAACAAAAGTTCCTGTTTGTTCTAAGGTTTTTAGATTGTAGATTAATCCGGTGTTCTCTCTCCAAGTGAGTTGATAGATCTTGTTGTTTAGAATGGTAAGACCTTCGCCAAAATAACTATCTATTAAATCTACTTTCTGAAGAACTTTTCCTGTTTTGTAATCAGTTTTTCTAAGAGAAGATTGTTTGTATTGGCCAGTACTTTCATATAGAGTATCGTTGTGAAACTCTAGGCCTTGTGTGTAAGCTCTAATGTCGTGTGGGTAGGTCTCAATTACCTTATATGTGTATATCTTAGGTTTTATAGCTGAAACAACCGTAATGTCGTCTGATGCGCTATATTCCTTTCCGTTTTTATAAATTTTTGCGTTAATAGATCTTTGACCTAATTTATGTCCATCTAAAGAAATTTCGTTTCCAGAAACCTTTAGTCTTTCTTTGTTTAAAAAATATGCGACAGAATCTGCAGTAATGCCTTTGTCATTACTCAAATTAACAGTTACAACGTCGTTAGGAGTATAGGTTCTTTTCTTGTTAACTACTTCTAAATTAAAGACTTCATTTTCACTGTTTGAGTCTCCACAATTTGTGAAAAGAAGGAATAAAAACGTTAGAGGCAATAGATTATAAAACTTCATAATTACAAATTAATTTTCCGCAAGGTATTTATTAATATTGAAATGCAAAAGCGTTTGGATAAAGGCTTAAAAAGTGTATCTTTGCACCGGCAAGTCCTACACAACCAGCTCCTGTTGAATCCTCCAGGGCGGGAACGCAGCAAAGGTAGATGGTCGTAGCGGTGTGATGTAGGTAGCTTGCCATTTTTTATTGGATATAACTCATCTTTTTTTCTTCAAATTTTTCATCTTTTATCCAATTACTACTTTCTTTTAGTGTTCGATTTAAATAAATTATTTTTTCAATACATTTTCAAAATCCTTTTAATTCAAATTTGGAAAACTAAGGGCATAAGCGCACCTTTGTGATTCATCCATATCTTATGTCTAAAGTAGTATTTATTACAGGAGCTTCCTCAGGAATAGGGAAAGCTATTGGAGAATTTCTCGTTGAGAAAAAATATCAGGTTTATGGTACAAGTCGGAATCCGGATAGGGTAAAAGATTCAAAATTTCCGTTGGTTAAAATGGATGTTAACGATCTTGATTCTATACAAAAAGCTATTTCCGAAGTAATCAACAAAACAGAAAAGCTAGATGTTTTAATTAATAATGCAGGGGTTGGGATTACTGGACCTATAGAAGAAACGCCGGAAACTGAAATCAAGAATGCGTTTAACACTAATTTGTTTGGGCCAATAAATGTTATAAAAGAAGTATTGCCACAGATGAGAAATCAAGGCTACGGACATATACTTAACATTACATCTATTGCTGGTTATATGGGTTTGCCGTATAGAGGGATTTATTCTGCAACTAAGGCTGCTCTTGAAATTACTGTCGAAGCAATGCGAATGGAAACGCTTCAATTTGGTATTAAAATGACCAATGTTGCTCCTGGTGATTTTGCAACTAATATTGCTGCGGGTCGATATCATTCTCCTGTGTTGGAAAACTCTCCTTATAAGAATGCTTATAGTAATACACTTAAGTTAATGGATGAGCATGTTGATGTGGGTGAAGATCCTATGAAAATGGCTAAGGCGATTTATAAAATTATAAACACTCCTAATCCTAAAATTCACTATAAAGTAGGAGCACCACTACAGAAATTCTCTATTGTTTTGAAACGAATCTTACCCGATAAAATGTATGAGAATTTACTTTTGAAACACTATAAGTTGAAATGATATCTCGCTCTGAAAATCATGCTTTGTTTTAGCATGCTTAATTTTAAAAATTATAAATTATGAATTCTCGAAAAGATCAGCTTAAAGCTTTTGACCGTTTGCTAACTATTATGGATGAGCTCAGAGAGCAGTGTCCATGGGATAGAAAGCAAACTATGGAATCTCTCCGCCATTTGACGATAGAGGAAACTTATGAGCTGGGCGACGCTATTCTAGACAATGATTTGGATGAGGTGAAAAAGGAATTAGGCGATGTGCTTTTACACATTGTGTTCTACGCTAAGATTGGGAGTGAAACCAACGACTTTGATATAGCCGATGTTTGTAATTCCATTTGTGATAAGTTGATTTCTCGTCATCCACACATATATGGAGATGTTGAGGTTGCTGATGAAGCTGAAGTGAAGCGTAATTGGGAGAACTTAAAATTGAAAGAAGGTAAGAAAAGCGTATTGGAAGGAGTTCCAAAATCACTACCTGCGGTTGTAAAAGCGAGTAGGATTCAAGAAAAAGTTGCAGGTGTTGGTTTTGACTGGGAAGAGCCGCATCAAGTTTTTGAAAAGCTTCAAGAAGAACTTGGTGAACTTCAACATGAAATTTCTGAAAACAACCAAGAAAAAATCGAAGCTGAGTTTGGAGACGTATTATTCTCGATGATAAATTACGCTCGATTTCTTAAAGTAAACCCTGAAAATGCTTTAGAACGAACAAATAAAAAATTCATTAAAAGGTTTCAATACCTTGAAGGCAAAGCCAAAGAGATGAACAAATCATTAAAGGATATGACTCTTGCCGAAATGGACGTGTTTTGGAATGAAGCTAAAAATAAATAACGCCCTCTAAATCTATAGAGGACGTTAATTTCTTAATGAGTAATCTAAGTTTTACTACTCTCTAACTTCTTTAATTTTAGAAAGTTTCGCTTTCCATACTTCTAGCTGCTCTTTATGGCGTGCTATGTTTTTATGAACTTCCTTAACTAGAGGATTGTTCTCATCTACATGATGGAAGAATCCTAAGTTATTTTCTAACTGACGAATTTCATCTTTTGTTTCGTCGATCTTCTTAGAAATAAAGAAGTGCTCATTTTGTAGTTTGCGTTCATCTTCTCGATTAACAAGTGTGTTTAATTTATTGTCAAACTTGATGAGTTCTCTTTCTTTTTTGCCCATGTCGAGCTTAGAGAAGAGCCCGTCAAGAGTTTTATTGAATTTTTGATCAATACTACGCTTGTTATAAGGAACACGACCTACATTCTTCCATGCAGCAATCTTTTCTTTAATGGCCGTTATATCTGTGTTGTGATCTCCTGTTAGCTCAAAGTTTGAAAGGCTTTTTAGCATTTCTTCTTTAGCTTCTAAGTTGGCAGTTTCTTCTTTACTTGCTTCATTCTTTTGAGCGTGTAACCTGTCGAAATAATGGTTGCAAGCGGCTTTAAACTTTTTCCAAATCTTATCGCTATCCTTTCGAGGTACGTGTCCGATGGATTTCCAATCGTTTTGGATTTTCTTCATTAGAGGTGTTACAGTGTCAAACTCATCACTATCCTTATTTTCCTCTGCAATTTTTACAAGTTCAAGCTTCTTCTCAAGGTTGCTGTACTGTTCCTTTTTCTGATTTTTATAGAAGCTGTTTTTCTTATGATTAAAGTTTCTTGTAGTTTCTTTGAAAGTCTTCCAAATCTCTTTGTTGTTGTTCTTTGGAACGCGACCGGTGTTAAAAAACTCGTCTCTAAGGCCCTGAACTTTTTTAATAGCATTTTGCCAGCCTTTATGACTTGGTTCGGTTTCCTCTGTAATTTTCGCTATATTTTCAATAAGAGACTTTTTCTTTTCGTAGTTAGCCTCAAAAACTTTTTCTAATTCAGCAAGTTGTTCTTGACGCTTGTCGTGAATTACTTTTGTAGCATTACTGAATTTATCCCAAACTTCATCTCGATATTCTTTAGCCACTGGCCCGATATCTTCCTTCCACATTTTGTGAAGCATTTGAAGCTCACGGAAAGCTTTATTGACATCTGCTTCTTGTGCGAGTTCTTCAGCGCGAGTAATTAATTTAAGTTTCGCGTCTAAGTTGTGTTTGAAATCTAAATCGCGGAACTCACGATTTAAGTGTAAGAAATCATAGAAATTTTCAACATGGTGGTGATATGTATTCCAAACAGTATTGTACTTATCCCTTGGAATTGCACCAGCAGTATGCCATTTCTCTTGGATTTCTTTGAAGTGCTTATAGGTTGTGTTTATATTTTCTTCGGTATTTAACAGACCTTTCAACTCTTCGATTAACTCCCATCGCTTATCTAAATTGGCCTGAAGGTCTTTCTTTAGATTTTTGTAGTAGTTGTTTCGTTTTTCTTTATAATCGAAATAAAGTGAATTGAATTCTTTTTTAAGAGGAGTAGAGTAGTGGAAGTCTATTATATTACCTCCTTCACTTAGGAACTCTTCTTTTTTCTGCTCTAATTCTTCATTGAACTTACTGTTGAATTCTGACCGAATTTCTTCGGCTTCTTCTTTTATGTCTTGGACTTTATTATTCTTCAGTAGGCTTTCAAGCTCAGATATTAATTCTTTTTTTGAAAGAGAAGAATAGTCTTTTTGTGCCTTTTCTTCTTTTGTGTCATCTTCCTCTTCTTCAGATGAAACAACTTCTTCCTCCTCTTCATTTTCAGCAGAAAGCGGTGTTTCTTTAGAAGAGATTTCAACAGCTTCTTTTTCTTCAATCATAGCGTTTTCTATGGAGCTTTCTTCATTAGAAGTTGTTGGATTTTCCGAAGTCTCGGCATTGTTTGGGTTTTCATCAACCGATACAGTTTCCGAATCTACTTTTGTAAGTTCAGTATCTTCCTGATTGGTTTCTGTAGTAGAAGATAGTTTTTCATTTTCTTCTTGTGGCATTTTTTCGTCAGACATTTCTTGCAATGTTTAAGTTCCTTTTACTTGGGAGGTCAATATACTAACAACTGCCGAATTGACAAAGTTCACAGTGTTATTTTGGGCTTATTATTTTGGTTTTTAGGAGTTCCAAATTTCCCAGGCTTTTTCTGCTTGAAATTTTAGCATCGTTAAACCATTAGAGGTTTTAGCACCTTTTAGTTTTCCTCTTCTTAAAAATTCGGTTTCAGAAGGATTGTAAATTAAATCGAAAAGAAGGTGGTTGCTCCCTATATATTCGTACGGTATTGAAGGGTGGTCTTTAATATTGGGGAATGTCCCCAAGGGAGTGCAATTAACAATGAGAAGGTGATGCTCAATTACTTCTTGGTTTAATTGTGAATAGGATAAAACTTTTTTATTTGCTTTTCGGCTTACGAATTTTATTTCAAAATTCATTGCTCGAAGTGCATAGGCTATAGACTTTGAAGCGCCTCCAGTGCCAAGGATAAGTGCGGTTTTCCTTTCCAACGGCAGAAATTCTTCTAATGCTTTCTGAAACCCCCAATAATCAGTATTAAATCCTTTTAATTGGTTATTAGGAAGAACTTTTACAGTGTTTACAGCCCCTATGTTTTGAGCTGTATTATCCATTTCATCTAAAAAAGGAATAACTTCTTCTTTATAAGGAATGGTTACATTTAGTCCTTTAAGATCGAGGTTCTGCGCTATGATATTATGGAATTCAGAAATGTTTGAAATGTCAAAATTTTCATACGCATGGTCTAAATTCTCAGCTTTAAACTTTTCTGTAAAGTAAGATTTTGAAAACGAGTAGTCTATATTTTTTCCTATCAGTCCAAACTTAGACATGTTGATTTCTTTTGTAGTTGTCATACCAATCTAGGCTCAAAACAATTGCAATCCCAACGATTATAAAGAAAATTGCTAAAATTGTTTCGGTTCCAAAATTTTCTGGGAAATAACGATCGTAGCCAATTATAATATCTCTTCCAGCCGAATCTTTCTCGATTTCACCATGAATATTGAATTCATATAGATTGTTTTTCCAAGGCCAAACCACACCTAAAGAACCTGCGATGAAACCAATTATTACGGCATAAGTAGCTTTTTTGAAACGATTAAGCACGTAGGCTAACAGATGTGAAAGTGAAACGAGCCCAACAAGCGATCCAATAGAAAAGACAGCTAAAATAGTTAGCATTTCAATCCTTTCAGGACTGTGAATCCAACTGAAGTCCCATTGCAAAACATCAACAAAAGTATCGAAAAGTGAGTTTACTGAGTCGACAAGAAGGAGCACGTAATTACCCAATAAAATCAGGATGAAAGAACCAGAAAGACCAGGTAGAGTCATCCCTGAAACACTTATGATTCCACAGAAAAACACAAAAAGTAGGTTGCTGTTTTCTTTTGCAGGTTCAAGGAAGCTTATTGCTACTCCGGCAATAATTCCACTGAGTAGATAGGCTATATATTTTCGATTCCAATCGCCAAAATCCTTTGCTATAAAATAGATCGAACCGATAATCATTCCGAAGAATGCGCTCCAAACATATAATTCAAAGTGAACGATGAGGTAGTCTAATAATTTGGAAACACTAAAATAACTAATCACCATTCCAGTAATTAGTAAGCCTAAAAACTGACCATTAATATATTGATAGAAACTCTTTAACCTACCACTAAATAATAGCTTAAATGCTTTTTTGTTTATTTTTTGAAGTGAGTAAATAAACTCTTCATAAAAACCAGCGACAAAGGCTACTACACCTCCCGAAACCCCTGGCACTTTATTAGCAGCACCCATACCGAGCCCTTTTAGGACTAACCAAGTTTTATCGGATAAAGTACGGGTTTTATTCATAGTGTTTTTATGGTTCTAAATCATTACTATCCCAATGTTTATGCTTGATTTAGTGATGAGTGAGTTCTGAAATAGAGTTTAAATTTATACACTTTCGTCGTTCTTTTTTGATGCAAATTTTTCTAAAAGGAATATCGTTAGAAATCCGATAACGGCAAAAATTATAGCGTATATAACTTGAGGAGATCCTTCAAAATTCTGAGGTAAAATACTTCGTTCAATAAACGGTACTTGTTCTCCTGAATGGTTCATTCGGTATTCAAGCACTTCTTTCCAAGGCCAAATTTTGTTTAATGCACCAATCATAAAGCCTGTTAATACAGCTAAAATTAAGTTTTTATGATGTTTGAACATCCAGTTTAAAGCTTTTGAAAATACTTTTAATCCTGTGATGGCTCCTACTCCAAAGATTAGAAGTTTCCCGATTGCATCAAATAGAATGGAGCTGTCTAAGCTAGTAATCCCACTACCTAGCTGGGTTATAATTCCTATTACACTTTGATAAGCGCCAAGTAATAAAAGAATAAATGCACCTGAGATTCCGGGGAGTATCATTGCGATAATAGCGATAAATCCAGCAAAGAAAAGAAACCAAGTGCTATCTGCTGTTCCGAATGGTTCAGCAATTGTAATTAAGTAGGAGAGAGTAGAGGCTATAAGCAGGCTTATTATTAATGATAATTTCCAATTAGTAATTTGCTTACCTACATAAACTATACTTGCAATCACCAACCCAAAGAAGAACGACCAAACCAATATGGGGTGGTGTTCTAGGAGGGAGGTAATTATCTTTGCTAATGAAATGATACTAATAAATACACCTGAGAAAAGAGCTAATAAAAACGACAGGTTATATTGTTTCCAAGCTGTTAGAAATCCATCTTTTTTCCAAACTTTGAAAAAATTTAAATCTATTTTATGGATGGTTTCAATGAGCTCTTCATAAATGCCAGATATGAATGCAATGGTTCCACCAGAGACACCAGGAACAACGTCTGCAGCTCCCATTGCTAGGCCTTTAGCAGTGATTATTAAAAATTGAAGTAAGTTTCTTTGAGGCATACGCATTTTTCATAAAACCTCAAAAATACACAATTTAAAGAGATGGATTTTTGTGCTGTGCTATTATTTGCTTCACTTTCTTCATCCGATATACATGTGGGAATATTTCCTCGATAATCATTACGAATTCAGGTTCGGTTTTCAAGGCATTATTTAAATGATATTCTCCTTTGTCACTTTGTTTCATTGAAAAATAGAGCCCAGAGAGTCTGTATTCAATTTCGGGGTGAGAAGGGTAGAATTCCATGGCTTGATTGAAGTTATTGATAGCTGCTTCATATTCACCCAAATTGGTTAGAATATCGCCGCGAGTTAACCATGAGCTTAGCTCGTAGTTTCCTAACTCTAATGCTTTTCTATAACCAACTTCTGCTTCTTCAAAATGATTTATTTTGTTGTTGGTTTTTGCATAGCGTTTCCAATAGTGAACATTTGTTGAGTCTATTGCAATAGCTTTCTCTATATAATATAGCGCTTTATTGTATTGCTTATTTTTATAGTGCAAATCTATAATGGCAATCCAAGCTTGGTCTCGTAGATTATCTTCTTTAATGGATTTTGAATAGAATTCTAATGCCAATTCATTATTGCCAAGTCTTTCGTGACACTTGCCAATTCTAAGAAGTGCAAATGAAGTGGGATCGTCTATGGTTAAAGTAATGCTATAGCATTCAATAGCTTCATGATATCTTTTAACTTTTTCAAGAATTTTAGCTTTTTCAAAATATGCACCTAAGAAAGTGTCGTCACTAATGATTGCAAAATCAATAGCTGAAAGTGCTTTATCATACTCTTTACGCTGTCGATATTGTTTTGCTATTTCGTGCCATGCAACTTCACAGTAGGGTTGTTTTTCAAGGAAGTCGTTAAGAAAGTTAATAGCATCATCGCTTTTTCCTAAAAACTCAAGACAGTAGATAATATTGTAAAGTGCGGAGTAATCTTCTTCGTCTTCTTCTAAACACTTCATGAAGTATTGCATTCCATTTTCGTAGTCTTCCATAAAAAGGTATTCCATGCCTATTAATGAGAGCACGTCTGATGGAGTGTGATCTAACTCTAAAGCTTTTTCAAGAGTTTCGATTGCTTCTTTATGCTTGTTACGACGTGAAAGTATATTGGCTTTCTGGATAAATATTTCACTATTACTTTGTTCTAAAAGGAAAATATCATCGAGAAGTCCTTCAGCTTTTTCAAGTTTATCTTCAAAGATAAATATCTCTATTTGATACAGTTTAAGATTTGTGCTAGATGGATGCTGTTCTAGCCCAAGCTTTGTCGCTTTTTTTGCAAGAGCGATTTTACCGTTTTCAAGATAGTAGTTCACTATGTCTTCAAACTCTTCTGAATCAAAGAAGAGAACATTGTTCGTTTTTAACATAGATTCGAACCTGTCGATCGAGAAGTTGTTATGTTCGTCTGGACTTGTATGCATACGTACAATTTAATTGTTTCTGCTTTTTAAAGATAACAATGATACGTTGGTATCAAGGCTTGTGCCACGTTTTATTGTCAACGGACTTATTAACACAATATCTTCTGGGGAAAATGACTTATAAAAGCATAAGGGAATGCACTAATATAGTGAATTAAACCTTATCTAATATTTCTAAAATAATTTTACATCCTTCCTCAATTTCTTGGTTTGAGATTGTTAGTGGAGGTGTAACTCTGAGTGCTCGGCCTTCAAAGAGTAGCCAAAACAATATAAGTCCACGCTCTTTTGCTTCTAAAATTACTTTTGAAGCTACTTCAGGACTTTCCAAAATAGGTGCAAGCATTAGACCCCGACCACGAATTTCCTTTATTTTCGGATGTTTTAGAAGTCTTCGGAAAAGCTTTTCTTTTTCAATTGTTTCCTGAATTAGATTAGATTCTGTGAGTACTCTAAGAGTGGCTAATGCTGAAGATGCAATTACAGGATTTCCACCAAAAGTTGTAATGTGGCCTAATTTAGGGTTATCTTGGAGTAGTGTCATTACCTCATTAGAAGCCGTGAAAGCTCCAATTGGCATACCTCCAGCCATTCCTTTACCCATTACTAATATGTCAGGAACAATGTCGAAATGTTCAAACCCAAAGAGTTTGCCTGTTCTTCCATATCCTGGCTGAATTTCATCTAAAATTAGAAATGTTCCAGTTTCATCACAACGCTCACGTACTTTTTTCAGGTAGTCATTTTGGGGTTGTATAAATCCTGCACCTCCTTGAATGGTTTCTAAAATTATAGCAGCTGTCGAAGTTGTGATTTTATTTATATCTTCTTCGTTATTAAAAGTTATAGGGAAGCAATCAGGAATCAATGGTTTAAAAGCATTTTTTCTTTCTTCATAACCCATTACACTCATTGAGCCCATTGTGTTTCCGTGGTATGCATGATTGGCATAAAGTATTTGGGTTCTGCCTGTAGCACGTCTTGCAAGTTTTAAAGAACCTTCAATCGCTTCTGTCCCGCTGTTGACTAAATAGGTTGTGTTTAGTTTTTCCGGAAGGTGTTTGGCTAATAGTTTAGCTAACTCTACAGCTGGTTCTTGAATATATTCGCCATAAACCATGACGTGTAAATATTTATCCACCTGCTCTTTTATTGCAGAAACAACTTGAGGATGACAATGGCCAAGTGTGCAAGCAGATACTCCTGCTACAAAATCCAGATGCTTATTTCCTGAAGTGTCATAAATATAGCTTCCTTTTGCATGAGAAATTTCTAAAGCTAAAGGGTGGGGTGAAGTTTGAGCTTGATATTTAAAAAAATCTTTTTTCATTTTTAAGTTGTAGATGTTTAATCTCACGATGCGAGTGAGTATTTACTTTGTAACACAAAGATAAGCACATGGACTTTGAGTTGTGTGTTAGTCTTCTGAGGAAGTGGATGAAGGCTCTTCTGTTTCGGCTTTTGGATCATCTGCACGCATTCTTAAGAAGTTTGGAGTTAGCTTAGATTCTTTGGGGAGCAACTCCGTATTTTCTTTATTTTCATCAAAAAAATCACCTTCGTTTTTTGGCAAGGGAATACCTTCTATTTTTGGAAGTATGGGAGCTGGTTTGCCTTTAAATAAGTCTTCAACAGAATATAAGCGCTCTTCACCACGCCACTGAAAGCCTGGGAGGATTCGTGCATTTTCAGGAAATTTAGAAGGAGGATACATTTTTCCTGGAACTTTATTTACAAAGCGGATGCCTGTAATCTCCTGGTTTTCTAGATACATCTGAATAGAACTAGATAGAGTGTGGTCTATTCCAATTAGTTCTTTATTGTCATTTCTAGAATAGTAAATAACTTGCGAGTTTCTGTCTATATTGACTGTGTCTAGTTCATTATTCGTAAAAAGTCCTGTTAGGCGTTCTCCCTTTACTTGGTTGTAACCTAAGCTATCTTTTTGAATAAGAAATGCGTTATTGAAAACCTTTAGTGTGTCTAATTTGTCGGTAAGTGTATCTGACAAAAGATGAATGGTGTCTCCTGTCATTTGATTTTCGCCGCTCCATAAAACGGGATTTCGCAATAATTTAGTGATTCCTTTTTTCTCATCAACAAAAATGGAGTCACACTTTCCACTCATTGGCTCTTCTTTTAGATTTCCTGGTTTGAAAAGTCGAGCGCGATAAAATCCTTTTAGAATTCTATTATCAGGTTTTCCTGTTACCTGAAGAGTATCTGCATGTACATAAATGGTGTCTTTGTCTCGAACAGTGAGGGCTACGGCTCTTTTAGTAATAAATACAGAATCTTTTTCGCGGAAAACTTCGGCATAATGCCCACGAATTTCGCTCTTGTTTATGGTGTCAAGAACTCTAATATTATTGGTTGCAGAAGCGAAATTTTTATTTCGATCAAAATAAATGCTGTCTCCGTAGAGGGTTCTGTTTTCGTAATCTACTCTAGAGTTTTTAACGAAATATCCCGTATCACCTCGAGTGTCATAATATCCTCTTTCGCAATAAACTGTGCTTGTTTCACTAACAATTGTAGAAGGTCCGTAGAGGTAGGCAGCTCCTGTTTCAGAGTAAAAGTCTAATTGATTACTGTTTACAACATACTTAGGATTTACAATTTTAACATCTGAAAGAAATTGATATTTTTTACTTTCTGCGAAATATCTTCCAGATTTGCTTGTAAGTACACTAGATGAATCACGTACTGTTCCACCAGATCTATAGTAAGCCTGTTGTTTGTTTCTATTAAAATAAAGGGTGTCGGTTTGAAGTGTTGTTTTTGGCTCGGTTAAAACCACATTCCCTGTAGCAAAAGCAAATTGTGTATTTCCATTGTATTCAGCATAGTTACTTTTCATGGAAATTGTATCGGCTTGAGTGATACGCACTTTGCCATATGCTTTAACAAAGTTGTTTTTTAGATATACAAAAGCTTGGTCGCACCACATCTCGATACCTTCGTGAACAATGTAAACCTGTCCAGAGTCATCTTTTGTATAGATAGCAGCATCTGGAAATTCTGGTCTAATTTCAAGATAGCCAGATTGTATGTCTACTTTCTGCTTTTCTTGGGCGTAAAGGGGCTTTTCTATCAGTAGAATAGAAAGGAGAAAAAGAATATGTAAGTAATTTAATTTCAATGCTGTTTTATTGATCTTTATTACATTCTCATTTTTTTCTCCTTATCTATTCACCAAGTTAATGTGTATTGGAGATAGTTCTGTTTAGAAATTATCGTGTAATAGTTTGTTTTCTATTTGGGCCAACAGAAACTATTTTTATTGGTACTTCTAGTTCTTTTTCTAGGAAGTCAATATATTCCATTAATTCTGAAGGTAGTTGTGATGCTTCTGTCATTTTAGTCAGGTCAGCTTTCCATCCTTTAACTTCAGTGTAAATAGGAGTAATTCTGTCAGCTTCAATGTTATAAGGGAGGTGCGTAATTGTTTCGCCATTATAATTGTATGCAGTACAAATTTTAAGGGTGTCGAATCCGCTTAAAACGTCGGCTTTCATCATAATAAGTTGTGTAACTCCATTTATTTGCACGGCATATTTAAGAGCTACTAAGTCTAGCCAACCACAACGTCTTGCTCTTCCTGTTACGGCTCCAAATTCATTTCCAATTTTGGCCATTTTCTCTCCAACTTCGTCGAAAAGTTCGGTAGGGAAGGGGCCGCTACCCACGCGAGTGGTGTATGCTTTAAAAATCCCGAATACGTCTTGAACTTTGTTTGGTGGTACTCCTAGGCCTGTACAAGCTCCAGCTGCTGTAGTATTTGACGAGGTTACAAATGGATATGTTCCAAAGTCAATATCAAGTAAAGATCCTTGTGCTCCTTCAGCAAGAATAGTTTTTCCGTTTTTTTGGGCTTGGTGAAGGTATTCTTCGCTATCTATAAATTTTAGAGTTTTTAAAACTTCAACAGCTGCGAAAAATTCTGCTTCAAGGTCGGCTAAGTCATATTGAATATTCACATTGTGAAATGCAATCATGCCTTCGTGTTTATCTGCCAGTGCACGATATTTATCTTGCCAGTTTTCTAATTCCAAATCACCAATTCGGATTCCGTTACGACCTGTTTTATCCATGTAGGTTGGACCAATTCCTTTTAAAGTAGAGCCTATTTTAGCTTTTCCTTTTGATGCTTCCGAAGCCGCATCTAGTAATCGGTGGGTTGGCAGAATAAGGTGCGCTTTTCTTGAGATGAAAAGGTTTTTCTTATAGTCAACATTGTATTTGTCAAGGCCTTCAAGTTCTTTAATAAATACAACGGGGTCTATAACAACGCCATTTCCAATTAGGTTAATACTGTTTTTATGAAATATTCCAGAAGGAATAGTTCTTAAAACGTGTTTGATGCCATCAAATTCTAGAGTGTGTCCTGCATTTGGTCCACCTTGAAAACGAGCTATAACATCATAGTTTTTAGTGAGCACATCGACAATTTTTCCTTTGCCTTCGTCTCCCCATTGTAATCCAAGTAGTAAGTCTACTGCCATAATAATAATTACTGGTTGTTCCCGTTAGAATTGTTTTCGGGCGTTTTTTTGTTTCCGTAGAAATAGAGTGAATGATTTGTTATTTCAATATTAAAAACCTCTTCTATGGTTTTTTTAATGCTATAAATACGTGGGTCGCAAAACTCTATAACTTCACCATCATCAAGGATGACGTGGTCGTGATTGCGATCAAAATATGATTTTTCATAATGTGCTTGGTTCTGCCCAAATTGGTGCTTTCGAACAAGCCCGCATTCTAATAATAATTCAATAGTATTATATAGAGTGGCCCTACTAACTCGATAGTTTTTGTTCTTCATATTTATGTATAACGATTCGATATCGAAATGATCGTCATGGTCATAAATTTCTTGAAGAATAGCAAAACGCTCGGGTGTTTTTCGGTGACCTTTTTCTTCTAGAAACTCTACAAAGACTTTCTTTACAATTTCTTGGTGGTGGATGTCGGTTTTTGAGTTCATATTTAAGCGTACAAAGTTACTCAAAATTTACAGTCTAGTGACCTTATCTATTCCGTTTATTTTCTTGATGTTTTCTATCAAATTATTTAGAATGGTTTTATTTTTCACTATAACAACAACCTTCCCTGTAAAGACACCTCCATCGCTATCAAAATGAACTTGTTTCATGTCTATATGTAGGTTACTTGAAATTACTTTAGTAACTTCATTTACTAGACCTATAGTGTCAATACCGCTTATAATTAAGGAGGCTTTAAACTCTTGTTGAGTAGAGTCAATCCATTTGGCGGGCATTATTCTATAGCTATAGTTGCTTTGAAGCTGAATAGCGTTAGGACAGTTACTCTTGTGAACTTTAATTCCTTCATTGACTGTAACAAAACCAAACACGTTGTCACCAGGTATTGGGTTACAGCAATTGGCCATTTTATAGTCTAGTTTTTCTTCATTTTTTCCAAAAACTAATTGATCAAACTTCTCGGTAATTTCTTCGCGATGAACGTCTTGAGGCTTGTCGGGTTTTCTGATTCTATTTTTAAAGAAACTGATGAATGCATTACTTCTTGATGCTGCAAAGTCTTTTAGATTTTGGTTGTCAATAATGCCAGCTCCCACTCTGTAATATAGGTCTTGACTAGTTTTAACTTTGAAAAACGAGACTAACTGATTGATAGTAGTTTCGTCTAAGTTTATTTTTAATGACTTTAACTTTCTTGTGAGGATTTCCTTTCCTTCTTCAGCAAGGCGTTTCTTTTCATCTTTTAATGATGCTTTAATCTTTGAACGTGCTCTACCTGTTGTGGCATAGTTAAGCCAGTTTGCTGTAGGTTTAGAATTGTCTGAAGTAATAACTTCCACTTGATCGCCACTCTTCAATTCGTGGTTTAATGGCATTAGTTTTCCATTAACTCTAGTTCCACGAGTATGCATACCAATTTCTGTGTGTACGTGGAATGCGAAGTCTAATGCTGTTGCTCCTTTTGGAAGCGAATATAAGTCCCCCTTGGGCGAGAACACGAAAATTTCTTTAGCGTAGAGGTTGAGTTTAAACTCTTCTACAAAGTCTACAGCACTTATTTCAGAGTTTTCAAGTGTTTCTTGAAGTTTGTTTAACCAACTTTCTAGGCCCGCATCTTCTTTTTCTTTGTTTTTATATTTATAGTGGGCAGCAAAACCTTTTTCTGCAATTTCGTTCATTCGCTCACTTCGAATTTGCACTTCAACCCATCTTCCTTTTGGTCCCATTACTGTAATGTGAAGTGCTTCATAGCCAGTTGATTTAGGGGAGGAAATCCAATCTCGGAGTCGGATAGGGTTTGGACGGAAGTGATCTGTTACAATTGAATAAATCTTCCAAGCAAAGAATTTTTCGTTTTCTGGAGTACACTCATAGATAATACGAACCGCAAACTTGTCGTAAACTTCATCAAAGGTGACATTCTGCGCGAGCATTTTTCTGCGAATTGAGAAAATAGACTTGGGTCTTCCTTTAATGTCGTATTTTAAACCTTCTGCGTCGAGCGATTCTTTAATAACTTTATTAAATGAATCGATATAGGCATCTTGCTCTTCTTTACTTTCTTTAATCCGACTTAAAATATCTGCATATACCTCGGGTTCGGTGAATTTTAAACCTAGGTCTTCTAGTTCAGATTTAATATTGTAAAGTCCAATCCTATGCGCCATTGGTGCATAGATATAGAGAGTTTCGGAAGCGATTTTTTGTTGCTTATGAGCCGGCATGGAATCCATGGTTTGCATATTGTGCAAACGATCGGCAATTTTTATAATGATAACACGAATGTCTTCATTTAAAGTGAGCAGCATTTTTCTAAAGTTCTCAGCTTGCATGGATACGTCTTCGGTCATTACTATGTTTGAAATCTTAGTAAGACCGTCTACGATTTTAGCAACTGTGCTTCCGAACATTGGCTCTATATCATCTAATGTGTAGTCGGTGTCTTCTACTACGTCGTGTAAAAGAGCAGCAGCGATTGAGGTTGCGTCTAGGCCAATTTCTGAAGCAACAATCTTTGCAACAGCAATCGGGTGAAAAATATATGCTTCTCCACTTTTGCGACGTTGATCCTTGTGTGCATCTACAGCAACATCAAAAGCACTTCGAATTAGCTTTTTATCTTCGTCAGTAAGTGATCGATAACTAATTTTCAGCAGTTGCTTATACTGCTTGGCAATTTCCTTATTTTCTTTTTCTAATGCGGCTTCTGTCATAATTCTAAAAGTAATAATAAGTAATTAAATTGGCAAGAGAATAAAAGGTTTGCCATCATGATTTAAGCTGTACAATTTAGAGTAGAATCAAAACGAGTGAATTATTCTATAGCTATTTTTTTGGTTGTTGAATTTTGCCCGTTTTTCAAAACCAAGTTATATATTCCAGTCGCTAAAAAGCTTAAATCTATAGTGTTGTTTTTTCGAATTAAAGAGGTTTGATATACTGTCTGTCCTAAGGTGTCGAAAACTTTAATTTTTGTGTTTTTTTCAGTTGTTTGGTTTAGCTTGATTGTGAATTTTCCATTTGATGGATTTGGAAAAATAGAAATGTTATCTGCTAAATTATTTTCCGAAGTGTTTAGTAGTTCTGTAGCCACTGCAAAATGTAAAGCAGATCCTAGAGCTCCTTTGGTCACTTCAAAAACATAAAGAGGGTCCATGTTTTCAACAGTATCGTAGGGTGAGTGTGGGTAAGGCGATTCATTTTTTTCGTAAAGTCCTGTAATTATTTCTCCGTTGTTTTCGAAAGGCATATAGTCTGATCCATAGGCGTAAGTTATTTCAGTTTGTAAATTGGAGTAGAGTTCAAAGCAATTTGCCATTTCTTGTGTTGCTAATGCCGATGATGCATTATTCGAACTTGGATATGGGTTTTGGTCACGTTCGCATACAATTGTGTTGTTGTTCATTCCGGCGACTCCACCTACTTCGTCTATATTTAAAACGAGTTTAATATCCATGTTTTCTGGAATCACAGTATTGTTGACATAATATTCACTACCAATTAATCCTGCTTCTTCACCACTAAAATGGATGAATTTGATTGAATATTCTGTATTTACATTTTTTAAAATTCGAGCTAACTCTAATAGTAAAACTGTTCCGCTTCCGTTGTCATTTGCTCCAGGACCGTTTTCAGTGTCGTAATGACCGTCAATTATTAAAAAAGTGTTTGGGTAAACGCTTCCGGTTTTTGTGATAATTATATTCGAAGTGTTTTGTCCACGAACTCGAAAATCTTGTGTTTCAATATCGGTATATCCTAAATCCTGATAGCGATCTATAATCCAGTTTTTCGCATTTTCAATAGCAGTAGTTCCAGGTTCTTTTCTCCCGAAGTTTTCAAAAGTATTTAAATCGTCGATGATATTATCTGGATCTACATTTTCAACTAAGCTGTTATAAAAAGGGATATATTCTTGAGAGTTGACAGAAAATGCAGCTAAAAAGAAGAGTAGAACTAATGGGGTTTTGAATGGTTTCATTAAGTGAATGTTAGTGAGATTTTAAATTAGATATTTATAGTTTTTTCTGTAAAGTTAGTAATCAGTTCTTTAGGGTTTTTAAAACCGATCAAGTATTTCATCTTTGAATAGGTCGGTTTTTGTACTGTTATCTTTCTGTTTATCACTAAATATTTAGTGTTTTCTATAAAGCCAAAAATTCCAACAGATAATAATGCGCTCCAAGGTGTTCTAAAATTGAATATAGTTGGTGTGAAAATGGTTGTAACTAAAATCAAGATTAAAACTATAGCAAAGGTAAAAGCATTGACCAAACTTAAGCTTATGCTTGAGTAAGTTATCATTTAGATGGTAGTTAATAGAGGGGTAAGCCTACGAAATATAATTCCAAATATTTCGATATTTAACCAATTGTGCATAGGTGTTTCTAATTGGAATATTTTCTACTGAAGAAAGATTTGGGTCTTGTTTTAATACCTGAATGGCATAGCTTCTTGCAATTTTTAGAATAGCAGAGTCTTTAACAATATCTGCAATTCTAAGATTAAGTACGCCGCTTTGTTGAGTTCCCATCATGTCTCCTGGGCCTCGTAATTTTAAATCTACTTCTGCGATTTCGAAACCATCACTTGTAGCCACCATTGTTTGAAGACGAGTTTTAGCGTCTTCAGAAAGTTTGTGGCCTGTCATCAATATACAATAGCTTTGTTCAGCACCTCGTCCAACTCGCCCTCGAAGTTGGTGAAGTTGAGAAAGTCCAAAACGTTCGGCACTTTCAATTATCATTACACTTGCGTTTGGAACATTTACGCCCACTTCAATTACGGTGGTGGCCACCATAATTTGAGTTTCTCCTTTAACAAAACGCTCCATTTCATAATCTTTATCGGCAGGTTTCATCTGTCCATGAACTATAGAAACTTGATATTTAGGCATTGGAAATTCACGTGTAACACTTTCATAACCATCCATTAAATCTTTATAATCCATGGTTTCACTTTCTTGAATTAAAGGATAGACTATATATATCTGTCTTCCTTTTTTAATTTCTTCTTTTATAAAGTGAAAAACTTTTAACCTATTTGCATCAACCCGATGAACGGTTTTTATGTCTTTTCTGCCAGGTGGGAGTTCGTCTATTATACTAATGTCTAGGTCGCCGTAAATGCTCATAGCAAGTGTGCGTGGAATTGGTGTGGCAGTCATGACAAGTATGTGAGGTGGAAATTCATTTTTATGCCAAAGCTTACTCCTTTGTTCTACCCCAAACCGATGCTGTTCATCTACAATGGCAAGACCTAAATTTTTAAACTTCACCTTATCCTCTAATAGAGCATGGGTTCCTATAAGAATATCTAATTCACCGCTTTCTAACTTTTCGTGAATTTCTTTTCTTTTTGCTGTTTTTGTCGACCCAGTTAAAAGCTCAATTTCAATGTTTAAAGATTTGGCCCATTCTTTTAATCCGCTATAATGTTGTGAAGATAGAATTTCGGTTGGAGCCATTAAACAAGCTTGAAAGCCATTGTCTAAAGCTATAAGCATCGACATAAATGCAACAATGGTTTTACCGCTTCCAACGTCACCTTGAAGTAGTCTATTCATTTGGGCTTTGCTACCCATGTCGTTTCTAATTTCTTTTACAACACGTTTTTGTGCATTTGTTAATTCGAAAGGTAAATGTTTAGAGAAAAAGGTATTAAAGTTGGATCCAATTTTATCAAAAGTATATCCTTTGATTTTGGTTTTGTGGATGAGGTTTTTTCTGATTAGTTGAAGTTGAATGTAAAATAATTCTTCAAACTTTAATCGATACTGAGCTCTTGCTAAATGTTCTTGGCTTTTTGGAAAGTGAATATTAAAAATAGCCTGTTTTTTTGAAACCAACTTCAACTCTTCTAACAATGGTTGAGATAGCGATTCAACAAAAGAATTTTTGCTTTCTATAAATAGCTGTTGCATTAACGAGTTGATTACTCGGTTTGTTATGCCACTGTTGGCTAGTTTTTCGGTAGAAGGATATACAGGTTGCATAGCAGAACGGATACTTTTCTCATGATCTTTGAGTATTTCCATTTCAGGATGCGGCATTGAAAACGATCCATTAAAGAATTTTGTTTTTCCAAAAATGACATAGGGGAGGTTCAGCTTTAAATTTTCCTTCATCCATTTTACGCCTCTAAACCATACTAATTCTATTACGCCAGTTTCGTCTCTGAATGTTGCAACTAATCTCTTTCCTCGTTTTTGTTCTACTGTTTTTATGTGTGTGATTTTTCCAATTATTTGTACTTCAGAGTTTGT
>Ga0209075_1001647_pt1 | contig 20855 bp, 16 predicted proteins | sample Stecom2011_FD_187523 | JGI IMG/M metagenome (GOLD analysis project Ga0209075, IMG submission 187523) | Agricultural soil microbial communities from Utah to study Nitrogen management - Steer compost 2011 (SPAdes) (version 2) | ecosystem: Environmental > Terrestrial > Soil > Agricultural land...
AAATTATCGGATATAATGTTGGATGGATTTCAGGAAGAAAAGTCTAAGCCAATAAATATTAAGCTACTTATACTCAAATACTTGAAATACTGGTATTTGTTCGTCGCTGGAGTTGTGCTTTGTTTGGGCGCTGCAGTATATAAGATGTATTATGCCACCCCCCAATACTACATCAGCAGTACCTTGTTGATAAAGGCAGATAATAACGGTTCGGACTTTTCGCAAAATGCCGTATATGCGGACCTTGAAAACTATCAGACCTCAAGTGTAGTGGAAAATGAGATTGAGATCCTTCAGTCGGCGAGCATTATGCATAGGGTACTCAGCGAACTGCAACTATACAACGCCTACTTTATTGAAGAGGGGTTTTCAAGAAGAAGAGAGATTTACGGAAGGGAAGTTCCCATTGGAGTGGTGATTCATGATTATGATTCCATGGGCTATTCTAAGGATAACATGATTACAGTGCATCTTGTGGATCAAGATGGTTTTGAAATAGAAGATATCAACGAAGTAAGGACCTATTACAAGTATGGTCAGAGAATAAAGAATTTTTTCGGGGAATTCTCCATTGAGCAAAAGTCCCCTTTAACTGCCGATACGCCGAAAACGATTTTTATAGCTTTCAATCATCTCAATGGACTTGCCGCCGCTTATAGTGGAGCGATCGAAGTGGAGGTGGCCAATAAGTTGGCTTCGGTATTAAGAGTCAGCCTTCTAGATCCAATTCCCCAAAAAGGAAAGGATATTATTAATAAGTTGATCGAGGTATACAATAAGGAGGCTGTCTTTGTCAAAAACCAAATCGCCGCTAATACCATCCAATTCATTGACGAACAACTAGAGGATATTACCAAGGAACTGTATGAAATAGAGGCTAAAGCTGAAAATTACAAACAGACCAACCGGATCACGGATGTAAGTGCAGCTACCAATAGCTATTTGACCAACACAAGCAGTTACCAGTCACAGATATCCGCAAATGCCATTAAAATTGATGTGCTTACCTCCATTGAAGACTATTTGGTAAAACAACAGGACAATTATCAAATGGTACCAAGTTCTTTAACCATCGACGATCCGACATTTTTGAATTTGCTCAACAAATTCAACGAGTTGCAGAGGGAGAGAGAAAGAATGCTTCGAACCACCCAGCCGAGCAACCCTTTGGTGTTGAACTTAAACGAACAACTTGAGAGTTTAAAGCGAAGCTTACTTGAAAATTTAAGACAGATTAAAAACGGTTTAGAAATTACTACAAGAAACCTTCAGTCGAGTACCAGCGATATCTCCTCACAAGCTCAAAAAGTGCCAGAAATCGAACGACAACTGGTCGAACTCAACAGGCAACAAGCGATCAAGGAAGAACATTATCTATATCTTACCAAAAAGCGGGAGGAATCAGCTTTGTCGCTTGCTGCAACCACTGTTTCCAACTCTCGGGTGATAGATCCTGCGTCCTCTAGCAATGGCCCTGTCAAGCCCAACAAAAAACTGGTTTATGCTTTTGCTTTCATGATGGGTTTAGGTCTTCCTTTCGGATTTATCTTCTTAAAGGATATGTTGAATACGAGGGTAATGGAGAAAAGCGACATCGAGAGTCATACAAGGGTGCCTATTCTAGGGGAAATTTCACATCATAATACTGATGAAATCCTCGCCATTTCTGAGAAAGTCAAGACTCCGGTAGCCGAACAATTTAGGCTATTGCGAACAAACCTACAATTCGCTTCAATAAATCAGGAAAACAAGGTCATTCTGGTAACTTCTAGTAGAAGTGGTGAGGGTAAAACATTTTTCAGTTTGAATCTTGGCGTAAGCTTAAGTATGACGGACAAAAAGGTGGTTATTCTGGAATTCGATTTGAGGAAGCCAGCATTGCTTAAAAAGCTTAAAATAAAAAACGATATCGGACTTTCAGACTATCTTAGTTCAGACAAGTTTTCCGTAAACGATTTATTGAAAAAAACCCCCGCAGCCCCAGGAATTACATTAATCGGATGTGGGGATATTCCCCCCAATCCTGCGGAATTGATGATGGGCCGAAGGATGAAGAGTTTGTTTGATGAATTAAAGGAAAGGTTTGATGTCGTGTTGATTGATTCAGCACCGGTGGGACAGGTTGCTGATGCTTTTGCCTTGGCTCCTTTTATTGACCAAACGTTATATGTAGTAAGGTACAACTACACCACCAAAGATCAGATAGACTTCATTGATGATATAGGAAGGAATAACAAACTCAAGAACCCTATGATCGTGCTAAACGATGCTAAATTACTTATGGGGTATGGGTATGGATATGGGTATGAATATGCAGAAGCAAAAAGATCATAATTATCTCGAGGAGTTTTTATCTACGTAATGAATAGTACTGTTTCTACCATCCTCACCTATTTTCAGAAAAAATTAAATACGGGCCAAGAGCGGAGCATAAAAGCAAAAAAAAATATACTGGGTTCTTTAGTGATAAAGGGGCTGAGTATAGCAATCAGCTTTGTTCTAGTACCATTAACCATAAATTACATAAACCCCTCCAACTATGGAATATGGTTAGCCATCAGCTCCATAGTTGGGTGGTTTAGCTTTTTTGATATTGGTCTTACGCAAGGCCTAAGGAACAAATTCGCAGAAGCCAAGGCACGGGGTGATGACGCCATGGCTCAGGTTTACGTAAGTACCACTTATGCCATTCTTGGAATTATATTTACGGCGGTCTGGGTTGTTTATATACTAGTCAGCCAATTTTTAGACTGGTCATCCATTTTGCAGGTATCATCGGAAATGAACACCGAGGTCACCATCGTGGCTCTAATCATATTTACATATTTCTGCTTACAGTTTGTATTGCGGATTGTTACTACAATTGTCATCGCCGATCAGCAACCAGCAAAATCATCATTAATTGATCTACTTGGCCAAATTGCAACGTTAATATTTATCAGTATCCTTGTACTTACTACGGAAGGCTCTTTGATCTATCTTGCTGTGGCTTTGTGTCTTTCCCCAATTTTAGTATTGCTTGGAGCCAATATCTTTTTATTCAATGGGATATACAAGAAATATAAACCTTCTATCTCTAAAATAGATTTTTCAAAATATAAGGGTCTATTTAACCTGGGTTTGACCTTCTTTATCATTCAAATTGCTGGGATCATCCAATACCAATCCGCCAATATAATTATTGCGAGAAACTTTGGAACTGTAGAGGTTACTTCTTATAATATTGTTTACAAATACTTCCAAATGATCAATATGATCTTTGTTATTTTCCTTACGCCATTTTGGTCAGCGTCTACGGAGGCCTATGAAAAGGGGGACTATCAATGGATCAAGAATGGAATCAAAAAGTATAATCTACTAAATATTTTGGTTTTCGGGATTAGTATTATAATGCTCCTATTCTCCAATAAATTCTATGACCTATGGTTGGGCGAGGGCACCGTTGATATTGATTTCCGGCTTTCCTTTTGGGGGTTTGTGTTCTTCAACATCGCGATGTTTGGCGGAAAATACATGAGCTTCCTCAATGGAATCAGTGCACTGCGGATTCAATTTTGGTCGAGTATGGTAAGCCCGATATTATATATTGGTGTTGTCTATATATTGATTTCCTATTTCGAAATGGGCGTGTACGCCATATTTGTCGCAGCAGTTATTGCTAATTATAATGCGTTTATCTTAGCCCCGTTACAGTATTATATGGTCATTGTAAAAAAGAAAAAAGGAATTTGGATAAAGTAATCTTATGGAAATGAAAATACTCTATGACCATCAAATGTTTTCCTATCAAAAGTTTGGGGGTATAACAAAATATTTTGTCGAATTAATTAAATATATCACGGCAGAGAACCAATGCAACCTATCGTTACTGTTTTCCGAAAATCAATATTTAAAGGAAAATAAAAACATTTTTAAGACAACAAACCTGTTGCCGAAAAAAGAATTTAAAGGCAAAGCAACAGCGAAAGAATACCTGGCCATCCTTAACAAAACCTATTCTTCCTACAGAATTTCCTCTAACAACTTTGACCTATTTCATCCCACCTTTTATGATTCCTATTTTCTTGATATCCTCAAAAAGCCATATGTCGTCACGGTTCATGATCTTATAGAGTTCAAATACAAAGACACGTTTTTTAAAAACAGTCTCAACCGACTCCATATGGAAAAGGTCATAGGCAATGCGAATCGGATTATTGCCATCAGTGAGAATACAAAAAATGACCTATTGAAAACATTCAATCTAGATCCAGGCAAAATAGACGTGATTTATCATGGCTTCAATGATATCAATAAGAGAAAAAAGACCAATCATTTTGGAAAGTACATGCTATTTGTTGGCGATAGAGGGAGTTATAAGAATTTTCTCGGTCTTGCAGAGGCTGTGAGTGGTCTGTTGAAAAGAGATACGGGACTAAAGTTGGTATGTGTCGGAAAACCATTTATACCCGAGGAGATTGAACTTTTCCAGCAACTCGGCATTGATAAACAACTTTTCGCCTTAAATGTAGATGAATCCACTCTAAATGAGCTTTATAGCCATGCACTGGTATTTGTTTACCCTTCTTTTTATGAAGGGTTTGGCATGCCCATTCTAGAGGCTTTCAGCAATAATTGCCCGGTATGCCTTAGCGATGCCAGCTGCTTTCCAGAAATTGCAGGAGAAGCCGCAGCTTACTTTGATCCACACGATAAAGATTCAATGGCTGAGTGTATCGAAAAAGTCATCCACGACAACGATGTCGCTGAAAAATTAAGGAAAGCTGGAAAAACACGGCTCCAGGATTTTTCGTGGCAAAAAACATCGGAAATGACCTTGGAGACCTATCAAAAAGCACTTCAAGTTTAATATGAACTACGAGATAATCAGGAAGAAGATAGACAGGAGCCTCTATAGACTTCGCATCCTATTGCTCCCCAATTATGTTAAAAGAAAGAACGGGAACAGAAGGATTTTCGTCTCCTATATTACCGAGCCTTTGAAAAGGAGGAACGACAAGGTGTTTTTTCAGGGACATCAAAATCACCAAGAGACGGTAATAATAGAGGATATAATTAATGAACTTGACCTTTCTTATGTTTTCAACCACTATTCTTTGCCGCTGAACTTTGTTAGGGGAAAATTTGATGTGGTGTTTGGGCTTGAACCCAACTTTGGTGAAGTCTGCCAGCGCAATCCCCAAGCAATAAAAATCTACTATGCTACGGGAGCTTACTTAAACCATCAAAACCGTCAGATAACACAAAGAACAGATGACTTTAAGTCAAAGTATCAGGTGGAATACCCCTACGTCCGGATGGTTGAAGAACATGATTCTTGTGAAATAGCAGATGTAATTATACAAATTGGTTCCGAACATACTTTGGAAACTTATCCAGAACACTTAAGAGCCAAAATCAAGCTTCTTGATCAGACCTGCCATGAATATCGCAATTTTGATTTGGAAGAAAAAATTCAACAAAGCTCCAAAACCGACTATATCTGGTTTGGAAGCTTTGGGTCAATTTTAAAAGGGCTTGATCTGGTTTTGGAATATTTCCTTGTCAACCCACATCTTACTTTACATGTGGTGGGCCCAGTGGAGGATAAATTTCTCGATGTCTTCCAGCCTAGAATAAGCCAAGTTAATAATATATCTTTATATGGCTTCATGAATGTGGATTCGGAAGAGTTTAAAAATGTAGCAACCAAATGTGCCTTTTTGATATATCCCTCCGCAAGTGAGGGAGGGTGGCCTGGTTCTGTATTAAATCTTCAGAAGTTAGGTGTGATACCCATATTGTCTAGGTGGGCTTCTGGGCCTACTATTAAGGACCTGGGTTATCTACTTCCTGATCTTTCAATCAAAAGTGTCGCTGAAGCAATAGCTTGGAGCAGCAGCTTATCTGATGAAACTATAGCGAGTCTGGCAAGGAAAAACCACCGAGCCATTGTAAAGAAACATAGTAAAGAAAGATTTAAATCACAATTAAAAAGCCATCTCGAAAATATTATCAACAAGTAATAGACTTTTTTGATGTCTAAACCATGGATAAAACCGCTACTACAATAGATTTTAAAGAAATCTTTTCCTTTGAGGAACAGCAAAACGCTGTCGCCCAACAGCGGCTTCTTAGATCATTGTTTGTGACCTCCAAAGAACTAAAGGCAATCAATTTATTTTGGATAGGTTTTATCCTACACGCTATAGGTTACACCCTCACCATTACCTATATCATCAATCCGATTATTCTGCAGCTATTTCAACTGATTGCCATCTATTTTTTTGTAAGTTCTTCGATAAAACTTATCCAATTTAGATTCGACAGCAAATATCTGCAAACTTTGTTTGTAATATACATTGCTTGGACGCTTACCATCATTCTTCGTGGAACCCAGTTCAGCTACTATGACTTTAAAGTCATGCTTTTCCTTCCCTATGAAGGCATCTTCTCCTACCTTGCCCCCCTTGTTCTGTTATTTCCCAGAAATCTTCTTTATTATAAAAAAGCATTTGATGCGGCGATCATTCTAGCGGTACTTTACGTTCTCCATGATGCGTTAGTGATCGGGGAAATCTTGAATAGAGGAAACGAAAACGGAAAGGGCATGTTGGAGGTTTTTACCAAATCTTTGGCTATTCCAGCAGGATTGGTGTTCCTAACTTATTATTACCATCCCAAACAACGAAAAATATTGGCGGCATCGGTATTGTTTCTTGCGGCGCTACTAGCAACATACCGCGCCCGTAGGAGCTTACTTTTAATGTCAATCAACCCTCTCCTATTCGGGTATTTATTGTATCTTATAAATAGCAAGAAGAAATTTATGATTATCTTCTTCTCCATTTTCATGGCTGTTTTCCTTGCTTTGTTTGCGGACACTTTCTATAGATCAGATAACGATAGCGGGCTATTCAGTTCATTAATGGAAAGAGGAACAGCCGATACCAGGACAAATGTTGAATTGTGCTTGTATGATAACATGGAACCCTTGGACTGGATAATCGGCAAAGGGATGAATGGCATCTACTATTGTCCCAATATCGAGGAGAACGAAAGTGATTACAGAACAGGGATTGAATCCGACTACTTGAATACTATTCTCAAAGGTGGGATCATTCATTTGGCTTTGGCCCTTTTGATCCTTATACCGGCTGTTTTTCTGGGCCTATTTCGATCCAACAATCTACTTTCGAAAGCAGCTGCCATATGGATTTTGTTATATTTGTTCTATTTGTACCCGGCACCGGTTTCTAAATTCAATGCGAATTACCTATTGGTCTGGATTTCGGTAGGGATATGCTATTCAAAGATGATAAGGCGGATGCCTGAGAAGTTGATTGTATCCTACTTCAGAGCGGAAATTCAACCTTGAACAGCTTAGGACACTTGCATTTAAAGTAGGCCCAAACTTGGCGACACCTTGGTCAGGGTAATGCCCTTATTAAAAATTTAAATATAAATTAAAACATACCATGTCTTTACCTAGAGTGTTAATTATTGGACAGCCATTTAACAGTGATACGGGAGGAGGGATAACGCTCACCAATCTTTTTGCAGGTTGGGACAGAGAGAAAATTGCAGTGGCTTGCTCCGGCTACCTATTAAATGATATTGACACCAACATCTGCAATACTTATTATCAACTGGGGCATAAGGAAAAGAAATGGGTTTTTCCTTTTAATCTTATCAGGCGCAAGTATCCTTCGGGATTGGCACAATTCGGGGAGAAAAAAATCCAGAACCTTACCAAGAAAAATTCCAAAGTACGCGTAAAGCTAATCATGGATTATTTCAATCCGCTTCTGGATTTCATGGGCCTAAATCACGTAATTTATAAAACAGATCTTTCTGAAGAATTTAAGGCATTTCTTGATGATTTTAAACCCGATGTAGTTTATGCCCAGGCTTCTTCACGCGACGGCCTATTGTTTTGTTCCAGAGTACATGCCTATCTAAAAAAGCCTTTTATCTTTCACATGATGGACGATTGGCCTTCGACTATTGTAGACAAAGTCATCTTCAAAACCTATTGGCAGAAGAAAATAGACCATGAACTAAGGGTTCTTCTGGGCCATACAGATCTACTAATGACGATCTGCGACGAAATGTCGAGAGAGTACAAAAAAAGATATGGAAAGGACTCAAAAGCCTTTCATAACCCCACTGACATAAACTTCTGGAAGCAAAGTCAGAGGAAGGAATATTCATTAGGCGAATCACCTGTGGTATTATATGCAGGCAGGACCGGATTAGGAATACAACAGTCCCTTATTACACTGGCGAAGGCAATTGGCCAAGTAAACAATGAGCTTCATACAAAAATCCGATTCGTCATCCAGACCGCTGAAAAACCCTCCTGGGCCAATGATTATCCCTGGGTGGAACACAAGAGCTTTGTTCCATATGAAGAACTTCCCAAAGTATTCTCCGGAGCAGACTTTCTGATACTACCCTATGACTTTTCAGAAAAGTCTATTAAATATATTCAATTTTCTATGCCGACGAAAGCTTCCGAATATATGGTCAGTGGCACCCCTATTATTGTTTTTGCACCGGAAGTTACTGCAATTTCGAAATATGCCGAAGAATACAAATGGGCCAAGGTGGTAACTGAAAATGACACGGACCAATTGGCTACAGCACTAAGAAGCCTAGTACTGAATGAAGTCGAACGTAAAACATTTGCAGAGACTGCAAACTCTGTAGCACAAAATCGTCACAGCGCAGACAAGGTAACAAAGGATTTCCGGGAGGAAATATGTTCTCTTGCCCATCAATCGCCTTTGAAAAAATGAAGAATAAAGAACTTGCAAATAAGCCCACTGCTTATTTAATTTTAGCCCACACAGATCCCAAACAGCTATTTGCGCTCGTTCAATCCTTGGATTACCAGTCTGATATTTTTATCCACGTAGATAAAAAATCCGATCTATCAGATTTCAAAAAATATAGTTTTGGGCCTTCCGTTCATTTCATTTCCGAACGTGTAAAAGTGAGTTGGGCGGGATTTAACATGGTCATTGCTACTTTAAACCTTATCAAAACTGCCTTAGAAACAGGAGAAAAATATTCTCATTTCGTATTGCTATCAGGACTAGATTACCCGATCAAACCCATTAGGAAATTGCACCAATTTCTAAATCAAAATCAGGAAAGGGAGTTCATCCGTTTCATACGGGTCGAAGACTCACCTGATCATTATCTGAAGATTTTCCGAAGACATTCCTTCAAAAACCCGATCTTCCCTGAGGTTGCTATCCCGATGCTAAATACCGGGGTGACATTGCTGGACAAGGTGGTCAGGAAATCCCTCTCCCTCCTACTGAGTTCCTATAAGAAAGCCCCCTTAAAAAATATCACCCCTTGCTATGGAAGCCAATGGTGGGCGATCACTCCTGCCTGTGCGGCTTATATTTTAGATTTTGTAAGTAACAATCCAGATTTTATGAGGTATTTCAAAACTGCTTTCGCACCGGACGAATATTTTTTCCACACCATTGTCGGCAATTCGCCCTTCCTCTCCAAATCTACGGGATTCCAAAAGTATGAGGGAAGAGGAACGTTTAGAATGGCCAACCTTCACGTGATTCATCCATCACTCTCCCATGTCTATACAGACAAGGATTTTGAAGAGCTTAAAAATTCGGATAAGTTTTTCGTAAGGAAGGTAACCAGCGCCTCGTCTGAGAAACTCATCTCGAAAATAGACGAAGAACTAATCTCTCTGAATAACCACTAGATATGCAAAAAATAGCAGTTTGTATTCCTACATACAAAAGGCCTCAGTTATTATTAAAAACTATAAATAGTGTATGTAATAATAACATCAGCGGCTCCAATATAGGAAGAGTGGATATTATTGTGGTGGACAATGATGCAGAACGCACTGGAGAGAATTCCGTCAAAGGATTTGACGATACAATATCCCCCGCCTTCCATATCCATTATTATAACTACTCTAAAAAAGGGCTTGCAAACGTAAGAAATGAGCTCCTAGAGAAAGCAATTGGTTTGAGTCCGGAATTTATCATTTTTATTGATGATGATGAATATGCGTCGCCCGAATGGCTTAAGGAACTTGTCGAAACGGCCAGCGATAACAACGCAGACATGGCTGTAGGCCCAGTACATTCTGTATTTGAAAAACCCGTTCCCGACTACATATCCTATTGGTTCAGAAAATCGGGATCCGCCAGTACTGTACCCATTGACACAATCGCTTCCAATAATCTGATCATTCGCACAGATTTCCTCCTTAGGAGTAAGCTTCGTTTTGACCAACGGTTCAACACCACCGGTGCAGAGGATACCTACTTCGGCATAGAGGCTAGGCAGGCAGGAGCGAAAATTTTCTCCGCCAATAACGCTCTGGTATACGAAACGGTACCTGATGCAAGAGCCAGGTTGGAGTGGCTAATCAAAAGGAGGTACAGGGGAGCGATAACCTTCACTTATATCTTAATTTTAGAAAAGCAATATCTTAAATTATTGAAAAAAGCATTGATCAGTATGGGTTACCTTGCGGCTGGAACATTGGGCTTGGTACTTCTGCCCTTTAATGTTAAGACTAAATATTGGGGCATCCTGACAATAGTCGAGGGATACGGTGGATTAGCAGGATTGTTCAATGTCAAATACCATGAATACAAGTAATCACACCGATATAATTTAACTCACTAAAAAAGTATCACTCATGTCCTTACGATTAGCGCCAGTTATAGTTTTTGCTTATAAAAGGAAAAACGAACTACAGAGAGCTGTAAATGCTCTAAAAAGCTGCACATTGGCAGATCAGACTGACTTATTTATTTTTTCGGATGGCCCAAAAGGAGACAAAGACAAAAGCGGAGTTCTTGAGGTAAGGGATTATATCAAAACCATACAGGGGTTTAACAAAATTACTTCTTCATTTTCCAAGAACAACAAAGGACTAGGGGCATCCATCATCACAGGGGTGACGACGATACTAGAATCTTATCCTTCTGTAATTGTACTGGAAGACGATCTTGTGCCTTCCAAAAACTTCCTACAATATATGAACCAAGCTCTCGAGACCTACCAACATGAACAAAAGGTTTTCTCTGTCACAGGTTATAATTATCCTTTTAAAATAAAAAAGGGGGAGCAAAACGACGTATATTTCCTGCCCCGACCTAGTTCCTATGGCTGGGCCACCTGGAAAGACAGATGGAAAGATCTGGACTGGGATATCCGGGATTTTTCAAAATTCGCCAACGACAAAAAAGCAATCCGTGAATTTAAGGAAGGGGGCAGCGACATTTACCGCATGCTCAAAAGACAACAGCTGGGCGAAATAGATTCATGGGCGATCCGTTGGGCCTACAACCAGTATAAAAACGGGTCGCTCACCGCCTATCCAATCTTGTCTAAAATAAAAAACACGGGATTCAGTGAGCAATCTACAAACACGAATATTTACAATAAATATTCCAGCGAGTTTGACTCCGAAAATAAACAGGATTTCTCTTTCCCGTCATCAATACATGTTGACCCATTTTATCATCAACAATTATTGAGCTTCTACTCCATCAAGAATAGGATAAAAAACAGGTTGTTGACCTATTTATTCAAACTGGGTTTAATCAAAAACAAGATTTAGGTGAGTATTGATAACATGAATAAAAACATTCTTTTCATCCTGCATTTACCCCCCCCGGTTCACGGGGCTGCTATGGTGGGTAAGTACATTCAGGAAAGCAATCTAATTAACTCAAACTTCAACGGGGATTATATCAATTTATCCACCTCCAACTCGCTAGAAGATATAGGCAAAGGAGGCGGAGCCAAATTGGTTTCCTTATTAAAACTGCAGTATAAAGTCCTCCGTGCTTTATTGGAAAAAAAGTACCACCTGTGCTATGTGACATTGACGGCTCAAGGAAATGGGTTTTATAAAGATGTCTTAGTCATAGCCATTTTAAAGATTTTCAGAAAAAAGATAGTTTATCATTTTCACAATAAAGGCGTCGCCAAGAGCCAAGAAAGCTGGATAAATGACCTTTTATATAGGTTTGTATTCAAAGGGACAAAAAGCATTCTTCTGTCACAGCATCTCTATCCGGACGTGCAGAAATATGTAAAAAAAGAAGATGCGTACTTCTGTCCCAATGGGATACCCTTGTCTGCTGGAATGCTTAAAGAGCAACCCATAGTAAAAGACCCCAGAAGACCTTTTAACATCCTCTTTTTATCCAATATGATGGAGGAAAAAGGGGTGTGGACACTTCTGGAAGCCTGCAAACACTTATTGGAGAAAGGGCTAAGTTTTGAATGCCATTTTATCGGAGCTTGGTCTGATATCCAGGAGCAAGAATTTGCTGAAAAAATTTCCTTGTCAAATCTTTCTAACATTGTTTTTGCCCACGGAAAAAAATATAATGATGAGAAAAATTCTTTCTTTGAGAGAGCAGATGTCTTCGTGTTTCCCACTTACTACCATAACGAGGCGTTTAGTTTGGTGCTGTTGGAAGCCATGCAGTTTTCATTACCGGTGATCTCCACCAATGAAGGAGGGATTCCTGATATTGTCCATCCGTCCACAGGATTTTTAGTCCCTAAAAAGGATCCTACTGCACTGGCAGAAAAAATACAGTGGCTAATGGAACATCCCGAGGAGAGACTACAAATGGGCTTCTCAGGTAAAAACAGATTTAAGGAAAATTTCACCATAAGTATCTTTGAGGAAAACATCAACCGAATTCTTACCACTGCTTATAAAAAATAACTCCTCAAGTTTCCATCAAAATCCTCTTTCAGCCATTGACTGCCTTCTAAACATTTGCTTCTCTAAAAAAAAAATCATTCATTAGATGGACGAAAATGCTATCGATAACATAAGTCAGATTAGATTTCTGAATCAATAACTATGATCCCACTTTAATATTTTTAAAATATATTATGAAAGTCCTACTCATAAATACCTATTCCATGGAAAATGCCTATAATGATTGGAAAAATGGTATTACCCCCAGTCACCATCTATGGGGAAAAATCGAACTGGATAGACGAGGTGAGGTTCTAGTTGAAATTCTTCCCTACGAAAAATATAAGATCCTCAATAAAATCGGTAAAATTCTTAAAATTGAATTTCTTGATCAGCAAATACGAACGCTATTTCTGATCAAAAAATATGATGCAATCTATGCTCCTTATGGCTCAGCGACCACCAAATTATTGGTATTGCTAAAATTATTGAAGCTGATACGTATCCCAATTGTAGCAATTGCCCATCAACCTCAATTCTTCATGCATGATGGCAGCCGTACAAAAAGATGGATTGCAAAAACCCTCATGCTTCAGTTCGACGCCTTGGTCTTTCTAAGCAAAAAGATGAAAGCCGATAACGTTGTAAACTATAACATACCCATAGAGAAAGCAGCAAAGAAATTTTTCCACTTGGATTGGGGGCCTGATCTGGAATTTTATAAAATTTACGAAAAAAGAACACCTATAAACAACACTGATTTTGCCATCAGCGCAGGGACTACGGGAAGAGACTTTGATACGATTATCGAAGCATTTCGGGGAATCAATTTTCCGTTGAGGATTTTCACAACCCCCAGCCAGCTCCCGGCAACGAAGGACCTACCGCCCAATGTTACCGTCTACTCCTCTGGAATCACCTATAAGAATTTATTGGCAGAATACAATAAAGCGAGGATTATTTTAGTCCCCTTGAAGATCGGTGCCCATCCAGCCAATACCCATGGACTAACGGGACTTTTGGATGTAATCGCAATGGGAAAACCCACTGTCATTACCGAAAATAAAAATCTCGACCTAGATGTAGAAAAAGAAGGGATAGGATATTGGGCGAAACGATATGATTCTGAACATTGGCGGAATATTCTAAACACTATCTTGTTTGATGAAGAGGAACTATCTGAAATGGGCAGTAAAGCATTGAATCTTTTTAAAAACCAATACAATGCAGCTTTATTTGCTGAAGGTATGGAAAAGATATTTTTGCAAATCAACACTGGAAAATAGAAGACATACTCCCCTCTTACGCCTTGTGGATAGTCGGCTGTCTATGCTAAGTCAAGCAGGTTTGACTTGATATATCCAGCGGTCGCCCTTTCGGACCAGTTATTTCGCCACCAGAATAGTGCATCTTCGTGCAGTTTCTGCATCCGGTCTGGATCATTGATCAAATCTTCGGCTATTTTCAACCCCTCCCGCCACTGGGCGACCTGGAGTATAGGCGACTTCTCGTACAATTCGTTATTGGGCAGCTTCTCAGATATAATAATACATCCTGCCCGCATAGCTTCATAATGCCTGAAACATTCTGATGAAGAAAACCCTTTAGGGCATAGGATTATTTTACTATCCGCTAAAACCTCCCCATATTCAAAAGGAGTAAGACCAGACTTGAATTTGTCGTTAAATCGAATAATCGACTGAGGGAAATAGTCACTGTAGTCGTTCTTTAACTTGGCCAATTGGTTTGCGAGAAATTTCTTACCCATGATTTTATCCGGCAGTATATTTTTCAACAAGGAAAAGCTCTTATAGAAAGGCAATCTGCTAACGTTTAGATTCCCGCGAAAAAAAACATTGTATTTTCTTTGATGAATAGGCTTAATGGGAAGTTCAGGAACATCCTTCACATATCCCAATGCCAAAGGAAACACATTGGGAGATGTTGAAGCCCTTGGCATGTAGGACTTGAAGACGGCAAAATAATTAGCGGCGAGATATTGTGGATCCTCCCCCTGTTCATCGGAAAAATACAGCAACACTTTTTTCCTCCTCGAATTTATCAAGCTGCTGGCCGGAATGGCTCCCTGGTCGTGATTTGAGAAAATGTAAAACTCGTATTCCTCAAACCTATCTTGCATCACTTCAATAAGCCTTTCAAATAATTTTTCGATGAATCGAGATTCGTTCAGGTCTAAAAATGGATACTGGGAATTTTCCTCATAACGAACATTATCAAAACCGAAAAGAGCCATACCTAAATTTGTTTTCCTCCAAAAATATTGCTTTCTGGGGAAAAACAATATAAAGAGCCCAATTATTCTTGTTTAGGCTTTGTTGACGTTTGGGAAATGGTACATTGTTATAGACTTGGTCAAACCCATAAAGATTTCCTTGTACATATTCCCTTCAGGGAAAAGCCTCTCCATTTGTCTGGCGGTCAACAGTTTGATTTCATCGACACGGGTCCTGGCTGCTTCTATATCCCTGGTCTTTGGGAAATTTCCCAAACTATAATTTTGAGTCATTTTCACCTTAACCCCATAAGGTAAAAACTGGAAGCAAGGAAACAACCAATGCGGTTCGATGGGGAAGTAGTAATTTGGTGTCTGGATGTAATAATTCTTTCCAACCCGTCTTACTTCCTTAGCCATTTTCTCTTGGTTCTCTGCGGTAAAAAGGTGCTCTATAACCGAATTGGAATACACGACGTCAAATTCCTTGTCGCCATACTCGGACAGATTACAGGCGTCGCCGACTACACTGGAAAAACGAACATTGCTCACGGAAGTGGGCGTCAGATTCAATAAAGTAATATGCACATTATCCCTGTTGGTAAAGCCCATTCTATCCCAATATATCTCTGTACCTCCTATATCCAGAATATGGATAGGAGCTTTGGAGTTTATTCTGTCCAGTAAATCGGTAAAGAATAAGAATCTTTTCTCTCTAAACCTTTGATTAAAAGATCCAATATAAGATGGGTTAAGTAGTTTGGTTGCCATATCAGTAAAATTAGGGTTTAATTTAAAAGTTAACTATTCAATACACCAGCAGGCCGATCCCCTTCGACAGCTTTTTCAGACAAGGGAAATATGTTAAACACCGCCCCATCTATTGAAGCTGTTAAAGCTATGGCATAAAAAAGCAACTGCAAGCTTGCTGGTACTGAGCAAATTTATTTATAAATATAACCAGAACATCCCAAATAAAAACCAAAATCAAAACTATTTTCGCCAAATGAGGCTAAACCAAATAGATAACTAAAGCCAAAGTCACCATGAACGTTATTAGATTACAGCGTATTGTTAAAAATGAAATATATTTATTTTACTATTTATTGCACTTTACCGACAAATCAGAAACAGATTCGTAATTTTTAAAGTTAATTTTTACGTTAATCCTGCCGGTCTCCGTATTTCCCGCCAAGAATTTAAGCAAGGCATAAATAAATAGTACAACTCCTCCCATTTCCATACCTTCTTCAATGGTGTACAATACCACAGTATAAAAATTTGAACCTAATGTGCTATCATAATACCCTTCCAAAAACTCTAATCCCACGGCTCCGGCGACAAATATGCCTCCGCTCAGCAAAAATAGATTTCTTGTAAAAGACGGCAACCTCCATAGGAACCGATATAGCACAAAAAAAAGAACAACCACCAAACCGACATACGGAACTACCCATACATACCTTAAAAATCCGGGCCTCTCCGTGATAGCCTTAACTTCACCTTCATTTCCAATTAAATTTATCATGTTTGTTACCTTCTCATGGATTTGCAATGACTCATCCAGAGCGAGAAAGATAAACACTCCACTCAAAAACAACCAGTATAGACGGTCCTTGTCAGCAGATATTCTTCTTTTGACGAATATCAAAAAAAGCAGGACGCTTGCAGACATCAGCAGAAGGGTAGAAAATAAAGTAGGAAGATTCCCTTCGGTATTTAAATCAAAAAGCTTTACATAAAATGCTGAAAAAGAATTTTGATAACCCAAGTAGTTAAAATAATAGCTTCCCAAAGCACTTAAAATAACAAGCACTAAAGTAGTAACCGTGAGAACGGTGGTTATTTTCTTAATGGGAAATCTAAATTTGAATTTCTCTGTCATAGGTTTTGGATGTGGTATTCCTTTGCTAATAGATCTTCAATGGGACCGGCACAGTAATTTCCATAAATTAAAATAAAGAACGGCCAAAAAAATAAGACCTTTTATTAGTTAGGATTAATTAACAATAATTTAACATCAAGGTAACAAAAAAAGGAATCAACGCCAAACGATACCCTACTAATCGTTGTTTAAATGTAAAAAAATGCATCTGATCCAAATCAGAATTTATCTTCAATTCTCGGCCATCCCACAAGTGAAGAGAAAGGATCCAGTGTAAATGACTTCTGATAAACCTTGTTGTCGCTGTCCTGATAATGCCCGTTTAGAAAATGGCGGCTTTTGCTAGCGGAATGATTATAAATGAATAAGATCTGTTCCATATTTGTGTTGGACACCTCGGCTTCATGAAGTGAGACATTGTCCAGCCAGAAAGAAAGTTGCTCCTCCGCCCCCGATTCAAAGACGATGCTACTATGTTGTTCTGAAACGGGGAAAGAGAAAAGAACCTCATATTCTTTCCTTTCATCTCCTATTAAAACCGCCATTGACGTAGAGATTGGGTGATAGGGAGCGAAGGATTGCCGTAAAAAGATATTGAGACTTGTCGCTTTATCCGCCAAGGCACTGAACCTAAGAACGTAGTTTTTATGTCGTTTTACCTCTCCAAAGCCCATCAACAAAAACGACAAGCCCTTGGCCGTTACTTTCAAACTCCCATCGTCCATAATGCCTCTACCGCTCCATTCACCAAGACAGTTATCACCTGATGAGAAGCAGTGTGCACCATCTACATTGGAATCAAAACTACCGTTTTTTAGGAGGTTCGGGGATAATACGTTCAACACTTCGAACCTAGATCCCGGTATATTATCGTATTCTAGATCCGAGTTTGGATATTTTCCTTGCCAACTTGCGAGATCATAAAACTCAGACACCGACAATTTTGTGTCAATGACTTTATTAATATAAATATTTGCAACGTCAGAAAAATTGAGGTGACGGTTTTCCTCAAATGAAGCCAGTAAAGGGATATCATCTTGGTTGGTACGAATGGTTAGGTTCGTCTGGCCGTGATTAGGGGAGACCAGAAGGTTTTGCATTATGACATTGTTCCTGGTGGGAAAATCAGGAGCATCTTGCAAAATATAAATTTGATGGCCGTTATTATAAACGGTGTTATTTTCAATGACCAAATCCCTGGCATTATGGATAAATATGCCCTTCCCCTTTACATTTCCAACAGTATTGTCCCTTATTTCTATTCCTGATGCATAGTCATCCAGATAAATGCCTTCTGCGGGAGGATTATTTATCTTTGCTGAAGGTGTTCCCTCATTAACCCCTATACCGTTTACAACGATATTGCCAATAACTTTCCTGCCTACATGTTTTTCTTTGGAAGAACCTGTCCAGGTATAGATGCCCGCCCCATCATCTTTCGTAAGGCAAAAATTATCAATTAAATTATTTTTTACTACTGTAGAATCCCCTGAAAAGCGGATGCCTGTATATCCAGAATTTATTACTTTGTTTTGTTCTATAAGATTATGGCTTGAACTCGCCTGTATAGCGACACCATTTCCATTGCCACTTTTTCCCATGCCGAAAAACAGATTGGTACATTCAATCAAATTGTTGTAGATCGTGGCATGCGGTGTGTTTTGTCCCAGATCAACCCCGTTGTTCATGGAATAGGATATTATACTATTTAATAACTGAAAAAAAGGAGTACTGCTAACACTGATCCCATTGACGCCGGAAAAGTCTACCCGGCAATTCGTCACGGTTATATTTCTACTGTTGTGGATGGAGAGCGCAGTGCTGTTCGCTCCCGTAAAATGAAGACCATCAAATACCACAAATTCCACTGGCCGATCATTGCTGACCAAAGTCTCCTTTGTACTCGCCTGCACCAGGGGAGGAAAAGCACCTGTCTCACCCAGATGAAGGACCACCTTCCTCCTTGCCGCGTCGAAATACCATTCCCCTTTTTCATCCAAAGTATTAATATGATCCTGAATAAAATAACCATGGTTTTTTACCGGTTTATAAGTATTCTCCACGGGGAGAAAGGTAATTTTCGTGCCTATATGCGATATAATCCTATGACGGTCAATGGTCCAACGGCTTTTCCGGATCACCACCTCCCCACCTGACCAGTTTAAAGCTGATGGATGCCCATCATCAGTAATGGAATTCTCTCCATTTGTCTCATCAAATATTAAGTAGCCCTTGTTAGAGGTATTGCTATTGGGATATCTACCCATTTCTTGAATGCTTCCATCCATCAAGACTACGTTTAGGGATTCTCCCAAAGAAGTATGGGTTGCTTCGAAATTCCCATTTTCTAACTTCACCCACTCTCCCAAGTCAACCAAGGAAGTAATTATCGGCATAGCACCATTTCCATAAGCCCCGAAAACGATCGGGTTATTTTGGGTGCCAGAGACCGACAAATTTAAAGTTCCGTAAAATACTTCCCCTCTTTTTAATAGGACCGAATCTCCCGGCTGCAGACTCCTTAATATAATGTTCATCTTGTCTAATGACTTCCATGGCGTTTGTGGGTTCCTAGCTTCTACTGATGTACGATTATCATCTCCAGAAACAGAGGAGAAATAATAGTTAGTTGCAGCGGCGGGTTGAATCACAACTGCCAGTAATAAAAAAAACAATAGAAACTTAATTCTCATATTTTAGAGTTTTAACAATTGAGAGAAAGGACCTTTGGCTTTCGATAATTAAATATAAGAATCTATTTAAACATCCTCCAGTTATCCTCAAATCCCCACAACGAAAAAAGGGGCTGAAGTAAAAACTCCGGCCCCTTTTTCCCTGATCTTAATAGCTTTATTGTCCTACTATAAGTTTTAATCTATCTAAAATTTCTCTCTCGCCAACTATGCTTACCAGATAAATTCCCTGAGGCATATTAGACAATTGAATTTGATATTGACCCCCACTGCTTCTTAACAAATCCGGATCCAGTTGCTTAATCAATTGACCGTTTAGATTATGGATCATGATGGTGTGCACTTTGACATCTTGATTTATCGCAACCGTCGTAAAATCCCGAGCGGGGTTAGGATACATCTTGATTTCAAGGACTTCATCACCTGCCACCTTTTCTTCCTCAACCAATAATTCATTGATATTTGATTCCATCCTTTTATTAGCACCAGAGGATACTATTCCCTCTATTGCGATACCGGATATGGAGGCGCGGTTGGCCGAAGACTTCAAGTCCAGGTTAAGCTTGCCGTCCTTCACCTCAACTTTGGTAAAGGTCAGAACCGTCTGCTTGTTGCCCACACTGTACAGGTCAAACTTGGCCTTAACCAGCTTGCCCTCAAGGCTGATGTCATACACCCTTCGCCCTTTGGCAGCCGATGGACCCGTCTTGCCGAAGTAAAGCTCGTTGTGGTAGGTCTTCACCGTATAAGTGCCGTTCGGTACCGGGATTTCATATTTGAAGTTCTCACCGTTCCGCTCCGTCTGGTACAGCGGCTCACCGCTGCCATTGGGGTTGTTGTTCTCATAGCTGGTGCCGCTGACATAGCTCTTAAAGTTCACGTCACCCTTGAACAGCTTGCCGTCGATAGTCAGATCCTTGTTGCTGCCCGTGTTCAGGTAAAAAGAATAAGATGATTCCGCTGGAGTTTCGGGAGCTTTTGGCTCTTCCTTAACAGGGGTCTCGGGAGCTTTAGGCGCTTCCTTAACAGGAGTCTCGGGAGCTTTAGGCGTCTCTGCCTTCGGCGGAGTAGCATTTCCCTCTATTGCGATACCGGATATGGAGGCGCGGTTGGCCGAAGACTTCAGGTCCAGGTTAAGCTTGCCGTCCTTCACCTCAACTTTGGTAAAGGTCAGAACCGTCTGCTTGTTGCCCACACTGTACAGGTCGAACTTGGCCTTAACCAGCTTGCCCTCAAGGCTGATGTCATACACCCTTCGCCCTTTGGCAGCCGATGGACCCGTCTTGCCGAAGTAAAGCTCGTTGTGGTAGGTCTTCACCGTATAAGTGCCGTTCG
>Ga0209075_1001648_pt1 | contig 20846 bp, 19 predicted proteins | sample Stecom2011_FD_187523 | JGI IMG/M metagenome (GOLD analysis project Ga0209075, IMG submission 187523) | Agricultural soil microbial communities from Utah to study Nitrogen management - Steer compost 2011 (SPAdes) (version 2) | ecosystem: Environmental > Terrestrial > Soil > Agricultural land...
CGGCGCTGGATGTCCAGCACCGCGCCAAAGCGATGCCAGCACAACTCTCCGGCGGCGAGCAGCAACGTGTATCTATCGCTCGTGGTCTGGTTAATCGTCCGCCGGTGATTTTGGCAGATGAGCCTACAGCGCCACTGGACTCTGTACGTGCCATGGCGGTAATTGGTATTCTCAACGACATGGCACGAAAATATGAAACGGCTATTATCGTTGTCACTCACGATGAAAAAATTATTCCGACCTTTAAGCGTATCTATCACATTCGTGATGGCGTAACCCATGAGGAGGTAGGAGAAGGGCGGGGGTTCGACTGAAAGTTTTCTCTACTTTTATAAGCAAAGGAGCTCTAGCGATGATTAATTACCTAGCTAAGAAAATAAGTTATTTAATGGGGATCGCCTTGATTGTTAGCTTTGCCAGCGTGCAGGCGCAGCAGGCCCATGATCATGCTGATAGTCATGGCGACAGTCATGACGAGCACGCAGGGCATGGAGCCATGCAGCTAACCCTCGATCATGGCCAACGCTGGGAGACGGATGCACCGCTGCGTGAAGGCATGGAGCGAATCCGTACAGCAGTGGAAAAGACTGAGAAGTCAGGTGAGAAGGTGCTAAACAAAGAACAAGCAGAGGCTCTAGCCAGCGCCACTGAAGAGGGCATTGCCTTCATGTTTGAAAACTGCAATTTAGAGCCGAAGGCGGATGCTAATCTACATGTTCTGCTGGCACGCTTATCTGCCGCCGCTACCGCAGTAAAAGCCGACCCTGCGGCAGTGGCTGGTTTGCCAGAAATACAGGAGGTGCTTGGGCTTTATTCGCGTTACTTCAATCACCCAAAATGGCAGGCGGGTGAGCATAAGCACTAAGTTGATAGACTAGAGATAGCCACTAAGCTGCTTGCTTCGTATTGCTGGAAGAGCAGCTTAGTCGAGCTCAATTTAGTTTCGTTACCCTCAAGCGAAGTGCGTTGATAATGACGCTCACCGAAGACAGTGACATCGCTGCTGCCGCAAATATCGGAGACAAAAGAATGCCAAAGAAAGGGTAGAGCACACCGGCAGCAATTGGTACGCCGGCTGAGTTATAAATGAAAGCGAAAAATAAGTTTTGTCGAATGTTGCGCATAGTGGCTATCGATAGTCGCCGCGCCTCTACGATCCCCATTAAGTCACCACGTAGCAGGGTGATGCCAGCACTTTCAATAGCAACGTCTGTGCCCGTACCCATAGCGATTCCGACATCAGCTGTAGCCAAGGCTGGTGCATCATTAACGCCGTCTCCTGCCATCGCTACAATATATCCTTCATCCTTTAGGCGCTGGACAAACTTTCCTTTGTCCTCTGGCAGCACTTCTGCTTCAACTTCATCAATATCCAGTTTGCGCGCAACGGCTTCTGCTGATGTTCGGTTGTCCCCCGTTAGCATCACCACACGCATCCCTTCTTTGTGTAGCGCTGCGATGGCACGTTTTGTCGTTTCTTTAATAGGGTCGGCAATGGCGATTAAGCCGCAAACCTGACCTTCGGCCGCAGCGAATATCACTGTTGCGCCATCAGTGCGTAGTTGATCTGCCTGCTCATCAAAAGCAGAGGTATCTATACTTTCTGATTCCATCAGCAGTCGATTACCAAGCAGAATCTTTTTTCCATCTACCTTGCCGATAACACCCTTGCCATTTGGAGAGTCAAAGCCCTCGGCATCGGGCAAAGTCAGGTTCATGCTGGCCGCTTTTTCTAGAATGGCATGCGCCAAGGGATGTTCACTGCCTTTTTCTAGGCCACCGGCATAACGCATGAGTTCAGTTTCATTGAAGCCGTTTAGAGGAACTAGCTTCGTTACCTGAGGCTTGCCTTCGGTCAGTGTGCCAGTTTTGTCAATTACTATGGTGTCCACTTTCTCCATTCGCTCAAGCGCCTCTGCATTACGTATTAGCACGCCACTCTGAGCACCGCGGCCCACACCGACCATAATGGACATCGGCGTTGCCAGTCCGAGGGCGCAAGGGCAAGCAATAATCAGCACGCTTACCGCGACAATAAGTCCGAATGTCATTGGCGGAGTTGGTCCGTAAATAGACCAAACAATAAAGGCAAGGACAGCAATAACAATAACGGCTGGAACAAACCAGCCGGATACTTTATCAACTAGGCCTTGAATGGGCGCACGGCTGCGCTGAGCATTAGCAACCATTTGAACGATTTGCGAGAGCATCGTATCGCGGCCAACCTTGTCGGCGCGCATGATAAAGCTACCTTGCTGATTGATGCTGCCACCAATCACTTGATCTCCCTTTTCTTTGCTCACAGCTAATGGCTCACCAGTCACCATAGACTCATCAACATTAGAGCGTCCTTCCAGCACTTCACCATCCAGTGGCACCTTATCGCCAGGTCGCACTCTCAGGCGGTCTCCAACCTTTACTTGATCCAATGAAACGTCAAGATCATCACCATCATCGGTTAGCTTTCTTGCTGTAGCGGGTGCCAGATCTAATAAAGCTCTGATCGCACCGGAGGTTTTTTCTCGAGCACGGAGCTCCAGTATTTGCCCAAGCAATACCAACACTACAATGACAGCGGCTGCCTCGAAATACACGGCTACCGAACCATCTGCCTGCCTAAAGGCCTCGGGGAATACATGCGGTAAAAATGTTGCGACAAGGCTGTAAAGCAAGGCAACACCAGTGCCTAGTGCGATCAAGGTGAACATATTTAGATTGCGGCTGAGGACTGAATTCCAGCCTCGAACAAAGAAGGGCCAGCCACACCAGGCAACAACAGGTGTTGCCAACACCAGCTGAATCCAGTTGGAGGATTGTGGTGATAAGAGGTGGTCTAGACCAATAAGGTGGCCACCCATTTCAAGTAAAAACACGGGAAGCGTGAGAAATAAACCGACCCAGAACCGCCGCGTCATATCGGTTAGCTCTGCGGATGGTTCGTCGTTAAGGCTTACTTGCTCAGGCTCTAGTCCCATACCACAAATTGGGCAGTCGCCTGGGCCCTCCTTACGAATTTCTGGGTGCATAGGGCAGGTATATATGCTGCCGGCAGCAACGGGCTCAGCCGGCTCTTTTCTGTCGCCTAAGTAGTTATCTGGGCTTGCTTCAAACTTAGTCAGGCAATGGCTTGAACAAAAGTACCAAGGTTTGCCAGCATGCTGACTACGATGTTCTGTTTTATGGGGGTCTACCGTCATTCCGCAAACAGGGTCTTTTACAGAAGTCCCCGTATGGTCTTTATGGGAATCGTGCTCGTGCTGTTGCTCACTCATTTTCAGCTCCTTTTTTGTCAGCGGGCCAGTCGCTAAAAGCAATAAAGTACAATAACCCTAAATTTACCAATGGAACTAGTATCAGAATGCTAACCCAGCCTGGATAGCCGGTGCGCTGGCAGATTCGCCAGACAGGGATGATGACCACACAGGCCATGATGATCATCCCTAGCCAGTGACCACTCCACATGCTGTGACTAAACATACTCCCTTCCATCATGGGCTTCTCCTCCATTCGTGTTCTTAATATCAATGCTGATGCACATCAGGCTTATCGCTATTCATCGCCTTATTTCTGGCAACAGACGTTAGGAATATTTGCTCAGTAACCGCGATGACAATCATGGTAGCCACTGCCACGCCAATCACAAATGGGTCAGAGTTCAGCTTGACCCAGATAAAGCCACCTAGAACTATCAAATCCAGAACAATCGCTACTGCCGGCACCCACCTTGTGGCCTTAATATCTTGATGTAGGTAGCGCAGCACGCCCCAATGAATGGCGATATCCATAATCAGATAAAAAATGATGCCGAGTGCTGCAATTCTTGAAAGATCAAAAAATGCAGTTAGAACCAAACCTAGTACTACGGTGTAAACGAGGGTGTGTTTTTGGATGCTGCCAGGCATTCCAAAGTGGCTATGGGGCACTAACTTCATTTCGGTCAGCATGGACAGCATGCGGGAGACCGCAAAAATACTGGCGAGAATGCCCCCAGCAGTGGCCAGCATAGCAAGTGCCACAGTAAACCACAGGCCGTAATCACCTAGTACAGGGCGTGCTGCAGCGGCTAGAGAGTAGTCTCTGGTCTCGATAATTTCGCTGAGGGACAGGTTGCTTGCAACAGCAAAGCCCACCAATGTGTAGAGCACAACACATGCGGCGATGGAAATGATTATGGCGCGGCCGACGTTGCGATGAGGATCTTTTACTTCAGAGCCGCTGTTGGTGATGGTGGTAAAGCCTTTAAAAGCCAGAATGCCCAGCGCCGTTGCCCCTAGGAAGTTGCCGATGGCACCAGTATCGCCAACCTTGGGGAGCTCGACAGTAAGGCTGCCGGCTAACCAGACACCTACTAGACCGAAGGCAAGAATGCCGGCAATTTTTAGGATGCCGATAAATGATGCGACACCTTGAACCCAGCGGTTGCCAAGTAAATTAATTAAAAATGCCACTAAAATAAGTGATACGCCGAGTATAGGCACCATTCTTCCACTCGCATCGCCGCCGAATAGTTGCATGGTGTATGAGCCGAACGTACGGGCGAGAAAGCTCTGGGCAATCACCATAGAGAAATACATCAGCAAGGCATTAAATGCCGTCGCTAAGTGGTCGCCATAGGCCTTATGCAGGTACATGCCAATACCGCCTGCGGACGGGAAGGCGTTGGAAATCTTGATGTATGAATAAGCGCTGAAGGAAACAACGATTGCGGCGGCCAGAAAGGCCAGAGGGAAAAGAGCCCCCGCCATTTGAGCCATTTGTCCGGTAAGTGCAAATATACCTGCACCAATCATGACGCCGGTGCCCAGCATGACTGTTCCTGATAACGTTAGGCTTCCTTCTTGATAACGACTGGTTCTATCTTGGTCTTTGCTCATTTAGCCTCCTGCTATTTTATAGGTGAGATGTATGAGCAACAAAAAGCATGTTTTTAGCTTTGGCTCGCGCACAAGCATGGTGACAGGCCGGTCTTTGCTATCAGAGTGTATTGAGGTGAAAGCTGCCCTAATTTGTTGCTGCGAGGGCTTTGGTGATCTAGCTATCTATCAGCTGGTTTACTCAGGCCTAATCACAACACACAAAGCTGAATTCAAGCTGAAAATAGGGGAGACGAATGCTGCGTTTTTATTGAGGGTTGCTACGCATCAAGACAGGCAGAAGCCGGCCAAGGACTGCTGCCCAAGGCCGGCATTGTTTTAGAGAAGACTAACCTTATTGTTAGAAGATTAATCTTGCTCCAACCACAGCAAACCAATCTTCTGTACTGCTGCCCGCTGTTCTGGAGAGGGCTGCAGTGTCACCATACTTGCGTTCATGGACGACACCAATGTAAGGGGAGAGGGTACGATCGATAAGGTCATAGCTCAGCCGCAACCCAACCTCTGATGACACCAGCCCTTTACCAACGCCAATCTCTTTGTCTTCGTTAAAGGCCACGGTGGTGTCCAGAGAGGCAATCAGAATCCAGTAGTTTGTCAGTAGAAGCTCATAGCTTGCATCCAGCTCCGCTGAGGCCTTGCCACCTTTGCTGACATAGACGCTGGCATCTACTTCAAACCACTGGGGCGCTAAGCCTGTTATGCCGAGAACCGCGTAGGTTCGGTCTGGGCCTTCAGGTGTATCAACACGTATCCCAGCTTGCACATCGAAGAATGTGGAGATAGGTACTTGACCGACCAGCTGGTTTTCAAGCTTTTCATAAGCCTGACCATCGATAGAGTATTCACCGCTCGTCAACAAGCGAAACTTTAAAGCATCAGTACCATAGAAAAAATCTGCATCCCATACACCTAGCTCTTCATCGTTGTCGCTGTAGCGATACTCAAGTTCCTTGAATCGTGCGCCCCAGACCTTTAGAGGCTGTTTTCTTTGAGTGTTGTCCAGCATGCGCTCTTGGGCAGATGCTAGCGTTGGCAGCATGCTTGTACTTAAAGCAGTAGCCATTAAAAAGCATAGACGGAGTTTCACAGTTCACCCCCATTACCTAAAGGCAAATCACTGAGCACTGCCTGATCAGGCTCAGGGCCTCCTTCCACAATGACCTTGGCAAACATGCCGGCCGCCATGTGGTAGGACAAGTGACAATGGAATGCCCACTGACCAGGCGCATCCACTTCTGTCTCCATATAAACGGTGGTGCCGGGCTGCACACTGATAGTATGTTTGATGGGGTTCCACTGACCTTCACCAACATCAAGAATCGACCACATACCATGCAGGTGCATGGGGTGTGCCATCATCGTCTCGTTGACAAACTTGAAGCGAACTCGCTCGCCATATTGAAGGCGAATGGGCTCGGCATCCTCATATTTGACGTCATTGATGCTCCAAATATAGCGCTCCATGTTGCCGGTGAGACGTAGCTCAATTTCTCGTGTTGGCTCTCGCTCATCATAAAGCGGGCGCTGGGCTTTCAAGTCGGCATAAGAAAGGAACTTGCCACCGTTGGCTGCGCTAGGAATGAGACCGCTCCCTTTTGCATAGAAAGGATCGCTTGCACCACCCTCGGGCATCATCATCGAGCCATGATCCATATTGGAGTGGTCCATCCCCTTCATTTTGGAATGATCCATATCGGGCATGACGTCTGATTCATTCATGTTTCCATTGTTCATACTGCCATGATCCATGCTGCCGTGATCCATGCCGTGCATGCTGCCCATATCAGCCATAGTTAGTCGCGCGGGTTTACGCAATTTGGGGACGGCAGCCTCCATTCCCTCTTCGGGCGTTAGAGTTGCTCTGGCATACGCTGAGCGGCCCATGGATTCGGCAAAAATTGTGTAGGCCTGATTGTTTTTAGGGCGAACGATTACGTCGTAGGTCTCTGCAACGCTAATGCGAAATTCATCCACATTGACGGGCTGTACGTTATTGCCATCGGCTTGTACAACGGTCATCTCTAAGCCTGGAATTCGAATGTCAAAATATGTCATTGCAGAGGAGTTAATAAAGCGCAGCCGGATACGCTCGCCAGGCTCAAAAATGCCTGTCCAATTCTGTTTTGGGCCCTTGCCGTTAATAAGCGCTGTGAAGCCTTGAAGGTCTTCGACATCGGCCTTCATCATGCGCATATCACCCCAAGCTAGGCGATCCTTTACAGTGTTAAGGAAGCCGTCTTTCGACACGTCTGAGAAAAACTCACCAACTGTTTGTTGCTCGCGATTATAGTAGTCCGGCATTATTTTGAAGTTGCGCATAATTCGGTCGCCGGAGTGAGGGTGAGAGTCGGCTAACTGAATTACATACTCGCGATCATAGCGAAATGGCTCACGCCCTTTTGGCTCAATAATAATGGCGCCATAAGCACCGTCCGGTTCTTGGAACCCAGAGTGACTATGAAACCAATAGGTTCCAGACTGGATGATGGGGAAGTTGTAGGTGAACGTTTCACCAGGCTTGATACCAGGGAAAGTGATGCCTGGAACACCGTCTTGTTCAAACGGAAGTATCAGGCCGTGCCAATGAATGGAGGTCATCTCCTTAAGGTTGTTGGTGACGTTGATAGTCACTTCTTCGCCTTCTTTGAAGCGTAGGATGGGGCCAGGAGATTTGCCGTTATACCCTATGCCTTTCTTTACAAAGTCCCCCGTGTCGATTTCAACCCTATCGACGGTTAAATTATATTCTCCGGCAAACCCTGCCATCGGTAAAAGCAGGCTTAGAACGCCTGCCCAAAGGGTTTTTTTCATGGTCAACTTCTCCCAATATCTTTACGGACTTTATAGGCTGGTCATTGCGCCAATTTTCTGTGTGGCGCAATGAGCCTCGTTTGGTTTTAAAGTGGCAAAGGCATTAGTTAAATTTTAACTCACCGTGCATACCAGCCTGGTAATGGCCGGGTACGTTACAGGCAAACTCAAGGCTGCTTTTCGCTGAGAATTTCCAGATTATTTCCCCGCTCTTTCCTGCCTCTAGTAGTACGCTGTTCGGGTCGTCATGTTTCATGGAGTGGCCATTACCCATGTCCATTTCCATCATGTCATGATTGAGCTTGCCGCCCTGAATGACACCATGCTGGACCATCATCATCATTTCTTCTTGGTGAGCTTCATGCATAGCTGAGGTGCCAATATTAAACTCATGCACCAGTATTCCCTTGTTATTCACTATGAAGCGCACGGTCTCTCCTAGCGCCACCTCAATCTTTTCAGGCTCGTAATAGTTGTCATACATATCGATAGTTATAGTACGGCTTATCTGTGAGGCTTTTCCCAGCTCTCCAATTTTTTCACCGTGACCGTGTCCCTCACCATGGCTGCTAGCAGCAAGCGCTGTGGCGGAAACTGACATGGCTAATACTGCAACTACAAATTTTGATACGCTCATAAAGCCTTCCCCTGTGGTATGCATAGATCAGATTCAAAGCCTGATTGACTCATCAGGTAACGTGGGTGTACTGCTGAAGCCCTTGTTACCATCGCGTACCAACCTGAATCCTTTCTGAAAATGCTTAATTATTTAAAGTTCAGGCTGAGTTCAGGTTGATTGACGATACTGAGATAGCCTGCCCAGGCCAGAAAGAGGAAGAGAAGAATGAGACTACTGCTGGTTGAGGATGATCGGTTGCTGGCCGATGGGCTTGCTAGCCAGCTTGAGAAGGCCGGTTTCAGCGTAGATGTGGTTCGTTCCGCCAAAGAGGCTGTTGTTTTGGGGGAGCAGGAGGACTACAAGGTCAGTGTGCTGGATCTTGGCTTGCCAGATGGAAATGGACTGGATGTGTTGAAGGCGTGGCGTGCAAGTAAAGTGACTCTTCCTGTGCTAATCCTAACGGCACGAGGGGACTGGCAGGATAAAGTAAATGGCTTGAAGGCAGGCGCAGACGACTACCTAGCGAAGCCATTTCAAGCCGAAGAGCTGATTGCTAGGTTGAACGCTATTGTTCGAAGAAGTGAGGGTAGGGTTTATTCGTCGGTGAAGGTAGGGCGTTTTGAGCTAGACGAGAATCGGCAATGCCTGAAGGTCGAAGGAGGTATAGAGCACAGTCTGACCGGCACAGAGTTTCGGCTGTTGCGGTGCTTAATGGGGCGCCCTGGTCAGGTTTTCTCTAAAGAGCAGCTTATGGAGCAGCTCTATAACCTTAACGAAAGCCCAAATGAAAATGTGATTGAAGTCTATATTCGGCGTTTGAGAAAATTGCTCGGGTCGGAGGCTATCGCGACACAACGCGGGCAGGGATACTTGTTTAATGATGTTACTTAGAAAGCCAGTATCCGTAAAAGGCGTACTTTTGATTCTGCTATTGCCGGCAGGCATTGGCCTTATGGCTATTGCTTGGCTGGTGCATGGACTGCTGCTAGAAAGAATGTCTAGAGAGTTCGTTGAAAGCCGTCTGCATGATGAAGTGAAGTTCCTAGAACATCATATTCTTCAAGCGGGAGGCAAAATAGATATGCTTCAAACTGGAGACTACTTCGAGAAAGTTTTTCATCATGCCTTTGCTATCCAGTCACCAGGTCAAACTGCCATATCGCCAAAGTCTTGGGTCCCGCTTTTGAGTCCACTGCTAGAAAGCAGTGAGCAGGGAAGTATTAGGGTGCAGGGTGCGAATATAGCCAATGCACCTTCCGATATTCTCGCTTATAGAAAATCATTTCTTGTAGAAGGCACCCCTATTACCGTTATTGTTTCAGAAGATATGGGGGCGTTACAAAATAGTCAGACTGAGTTGCATGCGTGGACGGCTATTGTATCAATGCTGTTAATTATTCTGCTTGTCGGGGTTATTTGGTTCGGTATCAATTTATCCATGAGGCCTGTTGCTACTCTTCAGGCATCCTTAAAAAAATTACAGAGCGGTGAAATATCACGAATCGACGTACAGGCCCCAGAAGAGTTCCGGCCGCTAGTGCAACAGCTCAATCAGCTGCTTGATTCTCTGGATCAACGACTCGCTCGTTCGCGGGAGGCTCTCGCAAACCTATCTCATAGCGTTAAAACCCCCATCGCAGCGGTTCGGCAAATTCTAGAGGATACTAGCCGTTCTCTAGACGAAGATTTGAGGCAAGAGATGGGCGCACGGCTTGGTGACATTGATAAGCAACTAGAAGCAGAAATGCGCCGCAGTCGTTTTGCTGGGCCTCAGGTTGGCAAAAGCACGTATCCGGTGAAACAGGCTCGAGAGCTTCTGTGGATGTTAGGTCGTTTATACCCGGATAAAACCTTCGAGTTATCAACGGATCTAGCAGAGGATCGCTATTGGCCAATTGAAGAGTATGACTTGAATGAAATACTCGGAAATCTGCTCGACAACTCAGGAAAATGGTCGTCTAGGTGTGTTGAGCTTTCTTTGCAGGAAACCCCAGAGAGAATGAAAATTTTGGTGCGTGATGATGGGCCAGGAGTAAAGAGTGAGGCAATAGAGAAGCTCGGTAGGCGTGGATTAAGGTTGGACGAACAAATGCCAGGGCACGGGCTAGGATTGGCGATAGTTCAAGATATTGTTCAGCGATACGAGGGGCAGGTGGAGTTTTCCAACAGCCTTAAAGGAGGCTTGGAGGCTCTGGTTTCAATTTCTTATGTGCATTGATCTAAGTCAGCCTAGCGTCAATGTTACCTTTTATTTTTTTAGCTGGTCAGGTAGCTTATTGATTGTCAGCACAACGAGTGATTACAGATTATGTGGCTCGGTAGGTTAAGATTTTCCATAGTGGTTTTTGTGCTGCTGGCTTTTACAGGGCAGTCATTTGCTGTTGTGGGTTTTTCTTGCCGCGTAATGAACAGTGATACCAAGCCACTGGTTGTAAGCAGCGAAATGGCTACACACATGGGGATGGACCATAGTGCCCACCTTCAGGTCCAAGCAGATGACTCTGCTGCTGACACTGAGAGCTGTTGTGATCACAAGAACTGCTCGTTGGCGCGTTGTGCTTCAGGAACAGCTGCGATAGTCGCTATCCACTCATCTTCTTCAGCGCAGCTTTCCAATGTATTAACTGCTGATTATGTCGTTTCCTACCTAAATACCGAGACATCCTCGCCATTTCGTCCCCCCATTTCCCGCTAAGACGGGGTTATTGCGCCTGAAATTTGGGCACGTAGCCACTATCTGAGCGGGAGCTCTGCGCTCCCAGCTAAATTGAAGAACAGTCCGCGTTGATAAACGTTGGCTCGAAACAATGATTGGGAGCGATCATGACACTGCTTAAACGATATTTATGTCAACCCTTGGCTGCCCGTGCTGTAGTTAGTGGCTGCGGTATTGCGCCCCAGTATCCAGCAGGGGTGCGGTTATGAAGCAGCTACTCGCACTGATTCTGATATGCCAGGCCTCCTTGGCTTTCGCGCAGGCAGCTGAACCTTCGTTGAGTTTGGATAGGGCGATTGATGAGGCCTTTGCATTGGACCCCTGGCTCAACGGCAGTCAGCACAGGGAAGAAGCACTAAAGAGCGAGTCGGTGTTGGCTAGCTCTTTGCCAGACCCCAAGGTCACCCTGATGGTCGGTAGCCTTCCCGTGGATACCTTTGACTTCAATCAGGGGGCCATGGTCTCCGTGGGAGTCACTCAGATGTTCCCGCGCGGGAAGAGTCTCACCCTGTCGAGCCGTCAGAGGATGGAGCTGGCTGCGCAGGAACCACTGCTTCGGCAAGAGCGCATGGCCAGAGTGGCCTCTACCGTTACTCAGCTATGGCTAGATGTCTTTAAAGCGCAGGAAAGCATCCGCCTAATCGAGCAGGACCGTTCGCTGTTTGAATACTTGGTGGATGCAACACGGGCCAGTTATTCATCGGCATCAGGAGGTGCACGGCAGCAGGACATCATTCGAGCTCAATTGGAGCTGACTCGTCTCGATGACCGTTTGACTGTACTGCAGCAACAGCATGAGTCCGCCCAGCAGCGCCTGTCCGAATGGATCGGTCATCAGGCCAGCCAGACTTTGGCGGGTGGATTGCCCAATCAGGACACTGCCAAGCCGTTGCCTGAACTGATAAGACTGAGAGGTAAGGAGCAGTGGATCTATGAACAGATCTATCAGCATCCTGCTTTACAGGCTTTTGATCAGCGTATTAGTGCCATGCAGACCAATGTTGAACTGGCGCAGCAGAAGTACAAACCAGAATGGGGCCTCAGTGCCGAGTATAGCTACCGTGGTGACGATCCCATGGGGCGTGATCGTGTTGACTTATTTTCTATCGGCGTGACGTTTGAGTTGCCCTTGTTTACGGCTAATCGGCAGGACAAAGGGGTCAGCGCCGCGTCCTCCCGAGTAGAAGAAGTTAAGACCGATAAGCAGCTTATGGCCCGGCGGTTGATGGCAGAGCTCGATACTGCCATCGCACAACTTCAGCGTTTAAATCAGCGCCACTCACTCTATGAAAAACAGTTGTTGCCACAAATGGGCGAACAGGCAGAAGCCGCTCTGGCTGCGTACAACAATGACGATGGTGATTTTGCCGAAGCAGTGCGCGCTCGTATCGCGGAGTTGAATGCCAAGATCGAGGCTCTGGATATTGTTATTGAGCAGCACAAAACCATCGTAAAAATTAACTATTTTTTGAGCAGCTCACAGAGCGCTGCACAGTCACCTGAATAAAGGTGGCGGGAGCAATTATGAAATCATCATCAAAAACACTGATAAGCATTGCCTCTGGTGTACTGATCGGCGCCGTGGCTGTTTGGTTGGCTGTGGACAAGACAAATGGAAATGTGGAGGCGGGGCAAAGCAAGGAAGCCAAGCTGCTTTACTGGGTCGCGCCTATGGATCCCAATTACAAGCGCGATCAACCGGGTAAGTCTCCTATGGGGATGGATTTAATCCCCGTTTATGAAGAGGGGGGTGGTAGTAAGGAGGTAGGTACCGTCACCATTTCTCCACAGGTGGTCAACAACCTTGGGGTGCGTACAGCGATTGCTGCATTAGGACAGTTGGACGTCACCATCAGTACCGTAGGCTATGTGCAATACGATGAAGATCGTCTAGTGCATATTCATCCAAGGGTCGAGGGTTGGGTTGAAAAACTGTACGTCAAATCCGCCGGTGACTCAGTAAAAAAAGGCGAGCCTCTCTACACTTATTACTCGCCCAAACTGGTCAATGCTCAAGAAGAGTTGCTCCTCGCCTTAAAACGTAACAACAAGGCTTTGATTGATGCAGCCACAGAGCGCTTGCTGGCTTTACAGGTATCCGTGCCTGCAATAGATCAGTTAAAGAAGTCCGGAAAAATCAGTCAGACTATTACTATCAGCGCCCCTCGGTCCGGAGTGTTGGATAGCCTCAGCGTGCGCGAGGGTATGTTCGTGATGCCGAGCACGGAGATGATGGTCATCGGCCAACTGGAGCATATCTGGGTGATCGGTGAGGTGTTCGAGCGTCAGGTCGCCAGTGTAAAAAAAGGCGACACAGTAACGATGCGTTTAGATTATCTACCTGGTCGTGAGTGGCACGGAAGCGTCGACTATATTTATCCCTCGCTCAACAGCAAAACTCGCACTGCACAGGTACGAGTGAATGTTGATAATCCAGATATTTATCTACGGCCGGGTATGTTTGCGAAAATGGTGATCAGCACAAGGCCAACGCAGAAAGCGTTACTGATTCCCCAAGAGGCGCTGATTCGTACCGGCTCCCAATCTAGAGTGGTGCTGGCAAAAGGCGAGGGGCGGTTTAAGTCCATTGCCGTTGAGGTGGGAAGAATTGCTGAAAGCCAAGTGGAAATACTCTCTGGCTTGCAGGAGGGTGAGCGCGTTGTGACATCAGCACAATTCCTGCTCGACTCAGAGTCTAGCAAAACCTCTGACTTTAAGCGCATGAACCATGAGGATGATTTATCCACATCCGTATGGGTGTCAGCGCAAATTGAATCGAGCATGCCGGATCACCGCATGGTGACGGCGACACATGATGCTATCGAAGAATGGGATTGGCCGGCCATGACGATGGACTTCACTGTGGCGCCAGAGGTAGACATGGCGCCATTACAAGCCGGTACCGAACTGCATATGCAAATTAGCCGCTTACAAAATGGCAGCTATGCAATCACTGCAACGCATATCAAAGAAGCCACGCAGTCGGACCAACAGCATCAGGAGCACGGCCATGATTGAAGCAATTATTCGTTGGTCTATTCACAACCGGTTCTTTGTATTGCTGGCAACTCTTATTCTGCTCGGTGTTGGTGCTTGGTCGTTGAAAAATACACCGGTGGATGCCATTCCAGATTTGTCTGATGTGCAGGTGATCATCAAGACAAGCTACCCCGGTCAGGCACCACAAGTGGTTGAAGATCAGGTCACCTACCCATTGACGACCGCCATGCTATCGGTGCCCGGTGCCGTCACAGTGCGCGGATACTCTTTCTTTGGTGATTCTTACGTCTATGTCATCTTCGATGATGACACGGATGTCTACTGGGCGCGTTCGCGGGTGCTGGAATATTTATCCCAAGTCACGCTGCCGAATAATGCACGGGCGCAATTGGGACCGGATGCCACCGGTGTAGGTTGGGTCTATATTTATGCCTTGGTGGATCCTACTGGAAAACATGATATTAGCCAGCTGCGTAGTCTGCAGGATTGGTTTTTGAAATACGAATTACAAACTGTAGCGGGTGTGTCTGAAGTGTCTGCCGTGGGCGGCATGGTGAAGCAATATCAGGTGCAAGTGGACCCCGACAAATTACGCGCATTCAATATGCCACTTGCCCACATTCAGACGGCGATTCAGCGAGGGAATCAGGAAGTTGGTGCCTCAGTGGTAGAGATGGCTGAGGCGGAATATATGGTGCGTGTCAGTGGTTACATTCAGGGCGTTGATGATCTGGCTAATATCCCACTGGGATTGGACGAAAATGGGACGCCACTATTATTGAAGGATGTGGCCGATATTGGTATTGGACCACAAATGCGTCGTGGTATTGCTGAGCTCAATGGCGAAGGTGAGGTAGTCGGCGGCATAGTGGTCATGCGCTCTGGTGAGAATGCACAGAAAACCATTGATGGAGTCAAAGCCAAGCTAGAAAGTCTCAAGGCGGGGCTGCCGGAAGGCGTTGAGATTGTTACGGTTTACGACCGCTCCGGTTTGATTGAGCGCGCGGTGGAGTACCTCTGGGATAAGCTGCTGGAGGAGCTCATTATCGTGGCACTGGTTTGCATGCTGTTTTTGTTTCATGTGCGTTCCAGCTTGGTTGCTATTGTCAGTTTGCCGGTGGGAATTCTCGCCGCTTTTACCGTTATGCACTTCCAAGGCATGAACGCCAACATTATGTCTTTGGGCGGCATCGCCATTGCCATTGGTGTCATGGTCGATGGCGCTATTGTCATGATTGAAAACATGCACAAGCATATGGAGCGCACGCCCCTTACTTCTGAAAACCGTTGGCAAGTGGTGGCAGATTCTGCTGTCGAAGTGGGGCCCGCACTGTTCTTCAGCTTGCTGATTATTACCGTGAGCTTTATGCCAGTGTTTACGTTAGAGGCACAGGAAGGACGCATGTTCTCTCCGCTGGCTTTTACTAAAACGTATGCTATGGCTGCCAGTGCCGCATTAGCGGTGACGTTAGTACCAGTATTGATGGGATATTTTATTCGCGGCAAGGTTTTGCCGGAACAAAAAAATCCAATTAATCGGGCACTTATCGCGGTGTATATGCCAGCCTTAAAAGCGGTACTAAATTATCCCAAGACAACTCTTGTGCTGGCACTTTTGGTTACGGCGGTGGGAATTTGGCCCGCCACTAAAATTGGCAGCGAATTTATTCCACCTTTAGATGAAGGTGACCTGATGTATATGCCGACCACTTACCCTGGCCTTTCTATTGGCAAGGCAAGGGAGCTTCTACAGCAGACTGACAAGCTGATTGCCACAGTACCGGAAGTCAAAAGTGTGTTCGGTAAAATAGGTAGGGCAGAAACGGCTACAGATCCAGCTCCGCTGACGATGATAGAAACTTTTATTCAGCTAAAGCCAAGAAGTGAGTGGCGTGAAGGCATGACCACCGAGGCACTCAAAAAAGAGCTGGATGTGTTGGTAAAGTTTCCCGGCCTTACTAATGCTTGGGTGATGCCGATTAAAACTCGCATCGATATGCTGGCGACGGGCATTAAAACGCCAGTAGGCATCAAGGTGGCTGGGCCTGATTTAAAAGAGATAGAGAAGATTGGCAAACGCTTGGAGCAAGTATTGCAAGATTTGCCCGGCACAACCTCTGTGTACTCTGAGCGGGTCGCCGGAGGGCGTTATATCAAAGTGGATATTCAGCGGGAAAAAGCGGCTCGCTACGGGCTGAATATTGCGGATGTACAACAAGTGGTCGCTACTGCCATCGGCGGTATAAATGTGACGCAGACCATTGAGGGGCTAGAGCGTTACCCAGTCAACGTGCGTTACCCGCAGGACTATCGGGACTCCCCGGAACAGCTGGCGCTATTGCCGATTGTTACTGCCGGCGGACAACATATCGCACTGGGAGATGTCGCCCGCGTCTATGTTGAGGATGGTCCACCGGCGATAAAAAGTGAAAATGCGCGCCTCAATGGTTGGACCTTTATAGATATCGACGGGGTAGATATTGGCAGTTATGTGGAAGAGGCCATGGTCGTGGTGGCGCAGCAAGTGGAGTTGCCTGCAGGCTACTCATTGAGTTGGTCGGGGCAATATGAATACATGCTGCGTGCCAAGGAAAAACTCACTTACCTGATACCCCTGACGCTGGGCATCATCATCATATTGCTCTACCTCAATTTTCGTAACTTTACCGAGGTAGTGATCATCATGGGTACGTTGCCCTTGGCCATGGTGGGCTCTATCTGGTTGATGTATCTGCTGGGATACAACTTTTCGGTGGCGGTGGGTGTGGGCTTTATCGCGTTAGCCGGCGTAGCCGTAGAAATTGGCGTGATCATGCTGGTGTATCTCGATCAGGCTTATAAGCAGATGCGGGAACAGTGTGAGCAGAAGGGCGTTATACCGTGCGGGGAAACGCTTCGGCATGCTGTGCTAAATGGTGCTGGCCTGCGCGTGCGGCCGGTGATGATGACCGCCACTGCTACTATCGCTGGCTTGCTACCTATCATGTACGGCAGCGGTACCGGCTCAGAGGTTATGAGTCGTATAGCGACACCTATGGTGGGGGGGATGCTGAGTGCTGTTGTGCTGACCCTGCTGGTATTGCCGGCGGTCTACTTGCTGTGGAAGACGCGAATGATTCGCTCATAAGAAATATCAGAAGAGATGCTTGCTGTCCTGATCTTGGGGAGGGTGTAGCTGATAGGGTTGTGTGAGGAGTTATTCTTTCATTTTTTTAGCTACGTAGCAGCTAAAAATAGAGTCAGAAAACTCTTCATGGCCTTCGATATTGCTGTGCTTGAGAAGAGAGCTTTAGTTTCAGTGCTTCAAATGTTTGGGGTCGGGTTTGGGGGCATTTCGGATTTTTTGGAAAATATTAGTGAGTGCTAATCTTGAAAGGTGCATGTTTATGGTGCTCCCGGCAGGACTCGAACCTGCTACCTTCCCCTTAGGAGGGGGACGCTCTATCCAGATGAGCTACAGGAGCTTTTCTTATTTATCAGTATGTTACGTTGTTCCTCCGGCTTGTCATACCCCTCAAAAACGCTCTGGGCCCCACTCTGGGCCCCACAGGCACATCTTGCTGGGTTTGTATTCTGCCGATGATGGCAGAAAAGGTCAGCCCTTTTTTGTCGATTGGAAATGGGTCATGTGGTGAGCCGGCTAACAGGGTTGGCAACTTTGGAAGGGGGCTTCGCTTTTTCTGAAGTGTATGTGTTCGAACCTGGATCGTCGACTGCCAAACTTGACAAGAACAGAAGTTAGCGATGGGATATAACTTGTTGATTTTAATCATATTTTGTTGACTCTCGTATTGTCGTGAGCTAGTCTTTTCGTATGTGGCATAGGCGCCATATCGAGGAGATTTTATGAAACAGAAATATAGCGATCGCTTTTTAAGCATTGCAGAAGTGTGCGAGATGGTTGGATGCAGTCGTTCAACAGTTTTTAGGAAAGAGGATGTGGGAGATTTTCCGCCACGCCGCAAGCTCGGTAATCAAGCAGGCCCGCGAGGTCGAGTTGTTTATTTGGAAAGCGAGGTTTTGGCATGGATGCATTCACGCATGCCTGTGCAGCCACCGTTTCTCCTCCCGCCAAGGAGAGGGCACGAAATTCACGACGCGTAAGGTGCCGGCTTAGTGGGGCCCAGCTGGATGGATTCGCTCGGGAGCAATTGGGGGGAGCTCCTCAGAGCGGCCATGGCTAGTATCGGAAGTCGGGTCACTTTCTATTCATAGCTGTTTCTTGTACACGCCGGTGCAGCTTGCATCCCATTCTCTAGCATTCCAGAAAATCAATATTCGCAAAATGGCCTTGCTAATACGCCTTGTGCTAACATTTGTGCATACGTGGTGAGCGGGGATTTCCTATGGATACTAGAATTCAGTTTCGCGTTGATGAAGAGACAAAGCGCCTAGCCCAGCAAATGGCTGAAAGCCAAGGCCGCACACTCAGTGACGCTTGTAGAAAGCTCACAGAGCAGCTTGCTGATGAGCAACGCAAAGCCTTGTCTCATGATGCTTGGCTCAGTGAGCAGGTGAATTTAGCGTTTGAAAAGCTAGATGCGGGTGAGTCAAATTTCATTGAGCATGACCAAGCTAAATCTAGAATGGCAGAGCACAAAGCTAAAATTCGCAGCCAGAAGGCTAATTCGTGATTCTTTGGGAACAAGAGTCTCTGAGTGATCGCGAGAAAATATTTGAGTTTCTTTTTGGTTTTAATTCCGCTGTGGCGGAAAGAACAGACCAGATCATTGAGGAAAAAGTAGAGAGCTTACTCTTGCACCCATTGATGGGAGTGCAGCGAGATGGAGTGAGAGGGCGACTACTAGTCATCCCTGAGATATCAATGATCGTTTCCTACTGGGCCGATGGCTCTGCAGTTCATGTTATGAGAGTGCTTCACCAAAAGCAGAATTTTCCAGGGTGATAGAGGGTGATTTATGGATTTTGGTGTGAGGTTTTAGTAACACCTAAATTATCTCTGACGATTTATGGAGCACAATCAGCAGGTCCATAAATTCAGCGTGCTTTTAAGAGTCTCCGCAACCTGCCCCCTGCGGAGCAGGTGCCACCAGCTCCTCAAGCCAATGACTCTTCTTCGTCAGCCACCTTGCTCTTGGCCCAATCTATTACATGATCATAATAGTAGCCGTAACGTTTCTCAGAGAGATGGACTCTTTTGGGAAACTTTCTATTTTTTTCTAGGCGTCGAATGGAGTCGACCGAAATTCCAATAAGGGCAGACGCTTCCTTGATGGAAATAAATATTGGGTTCATGGGTGTTTTGTTGTTCATGGGTAGGCACTCCTTTTGGTGATTAAAGGAAGCCTATCAGGTCCGCAAGTAAATACAACCTAAGCTATTGATATATAAGGAAAACCTATTGGAAAATGTGGCCTCTGTCAAGTGTTTCTGGCGCCTGCAAATGCCTTATAGAATCAAGCTTTGCGGGGTGTTTTGAGGAAAGGCGAACTTTCACTTTTCATCAAAAAATATTTTTTGGCGTCGATTTCAATTGGCCTATAAATGGCAAATAAAATATACATCCGTTGATTCAGTGGCCGGCTTGCTGCATTTGTACTTCAGCAAGCCGAGACTGACTCTCGCCGGCGAGATTGCGAAACTTATCCGTCACTTCGTTAGCTGCTAGCTCTATCGCGTCGTGTAAATCCTGAGAGGATTGCGCTCGAATATCAGCGAATGACGCTGTCATTATTTCAAGCTTGTCTTTTGTGGTTGCCAGCGCTTCTGGCAGCATGTGCTGGGTTCGGGCAATAAATTCCTGTTGTGCCTCCAGTCGTATTTTTTCATTGCGGGCCTGGCCCAGTCTTTTTCTTAGAGTCAGCTGAGGGGCTGAGAAGTCTTGACTGATTAACTGCTTTTCGAGGGTGGTGATTTCCTTATCAAGTGCAGACAGCGACTCCTTAGCCTGTAGAGATGCCTGTGTCAGTCTTTTTATATGTTGCTCTATACGTTCACTTTGTAGCTCTAGCTGTTGCTTGGACTTCCCAGACTTTGCTAGACATCAAATAGCATTAACCCCCTGTGGCTCGGTATTTGTCACGGAGATAGATCATTCCCCCAGGTTCCAGCTTTCACGAGCATCACCCCGAGGCCTGCTGGGCGTTTCTGAATGCTCCATTGCAGGAAAGGCGGAGGAGTCGTCAGATGTATCGCTGCCTGCTTGCTCCAGAGCAGGTTCACTGGCGACACTTTCCTGTTTAACTTTGCAGATCCTATCGACAGCTTTGTCCTCATCAAAGCGCGTACCCGGACAAAGGGTGGCTTTTAATGGTGCATAGTCCACCGCTGGCTCGGCCTCAAGGGTTTCGATGCTTGGGCTTCTATGGCCTAGGAGCTTGAGTGCGAATGACAAGGCTTCCTTTAGAGACTTGGTAACGGCTTTTAGAATCTCTGCAACGCTAAGCTTTGTGCCTGGCTTGGGGCGATAAATCCTGATTCGGTAACTCCAGATGCACTTATCTGCTTCTTGTTCAATGAAGGAGGGTGGCGCTACCCGTTTGCTTCTGAGGAGCAGATCCGAGTCCGCTTTTGGCATGGAGACAGTGACATCGTGGTCAGAGTGAAGGGCGGCGGCTTCTGCCTTCTTATAGCTAGAGCGAGGCGGGGCAGTCAGAGTCTCTAGAGCCAGCAGATCCTGACCTTTTGGCACTTCAATGCCAAGTGCGGCAAGACCAGCTAGCGTGTAGCGCTTTTCAGCGCCAAGCTTAGTGCCGGTGCAGGAAAAGCCGCCTAGATTGAAGGAGAGTCCTTTAAACTTTCCATTTTGCCACTGTATTCGCATCTCAACGCCCTGTTTCTTTTGCTTGCCGCCAACCTCTAC
>Ga0209075_1001650_pt1 | contig 20838 bp, 17 predicted proteins | sample Stecom2011_FD_187523 | JGI IMG/M metagenome (GOLD analysis project Ga0209075, IMG submission 187523) | Agricultural soil microbial communities from Utah to study Nitrogen management - Steer compost 2011 (SPAdes) (version 2) | ecosystem: Environmental > Terrestrial > Soil > Agricultural land...
AGTTTGTGCCGGCACTTCCGAAAACCCGTTCGGGTAAGATCATGCGTCGTATCTTGAGAAAGATAGCCGAAGGCGACTTCTCGAACTTCGGGGATACGACAACCTTATTAAATCCTGAATGTATCGACTTGATTAAAAACAGCAGAATAGAGTAAAACTCTCATGCATAGTTAATAAGAAAACCCCGACAGATTCAATTCTATCGGGGTTTTTAAATTATATCTTTTCAATAGCAGTTTGAAGTCTCTTAATGGTTTCCTCCCGTCCTATTGTTTCGATGATTTGGAAAATGTCAGGCCCTTTCATCGCTCCTACTAAACTTATGCGCAAAGGCTGCATTACTTTACCCATCGGGATTTCGTTCTCTGTAATCCAACTTTTGATTGCTTGTTCTAATACTGCCGCTTCAAACGTAGAGGTATTGCTCAAAATAGAAATCAATTGTTGCATATAGCCCGGAGTTTCTTCTTTCCAGTTTTTCTTTGCTTTCTCATCATACTCTGATGGGGCTTCAAAGAAAAAGTCTGAAAGATCCCAAAAATCGGTTACGAAATTGGCTCTTTCTTTTACCAACGAAACTACTTTTTCAACATAACTAAGGTTTATAATGATACCTTTCTGTTCCAGCATTGGTAAAAACATTTTAGCTAAAAAAGCATCGTCTTGTTTTACTAAATATTGGTGGTTAAACCATTTATTTTTTTCCGGGTCAAACTTAGCGCCAGATTTACTAACTCTCTTTAAATCAAAACTATCAATTAGTTCATCTAAAGAATAAATTTCTTTATCGCTTCCGTCATTCCAACCTAGAAGTGCTAAGAAGTTAATAACCGCTTCCGGAAAGAATCCTTTTTCTCTATAACCAGATGAAATCTCTCCCGACTTAGGATCTTTCCACTCCAACGGGAATACAGGAAATCCCATTTTATCACCATCTCTTTTCGATAGTTTTCCGTTTCCTACAGGTTTTAGAATCAAAGGCAAATGAGCAAATTCAGGTGCCTGCCAACCAAAAGCTCGATACAACATATAGTGTAACGGAAGTGATGGCAACCACTCTTCACCTCTAATCACATGAGAAGTTTCTTGTAAGTGGTCATCTACTATATTTGCCAAGTGATACGTAGGCATCCCGTCTGATTTGAAAAGTACTTTGTCGTCCAATAACGAAGTTTCAAACTTTACCTCACCTCTGATCAAATCTTTTAAAATCAAAGTTTCATTCGTGGGTGTTTTAAAACGAATCACATAAGGGTCTCCGTTTTCTATGCGTTTTTGAACTTCTTCTTGAGATAATTTTAAAGAGGTCTCAAGCTGTTCTCTTACGGTGTGGTTATAGATAAAAGTTTTTCCTTCGGATTCTGCATTTTTGCGAAGCTCATCCAACTTTTCTGCTGAATCAAAAGCATAATAAGCATTTCCGCTTGCTATGAGCTGCTCTGCATATTGTCTGTATAGTGGTTTACGGTCACTTTGTCTGTATGGAGGAAATTTTTCGTTTTTACCGATAGTTTCGTCAGGTGGAATTCCCAACCATTCTAAAGCTTCAAAAATGTATTGTTCGGCTCCTTCTACAAAACGGGTTTGATCTGTATCTTCGATACGTAAATAGAAGGTTCCGTTGTGTTTTTTTGCAAATAAATAATTGAACAAAGCTGTTCTTACTCCACCGATATGCAAAGGCCCTGTAGGGCTTGGTGCAAATCGTACTCTAACTTTTTCCATGTTAACTATAGTAATTTATCGGGCAAAGGTAAGACTTTCGGAAAAGCGAAAAAACAAAAATATATTTAAAACGGATCTGGTACTCGTTCTTCCTCCGGTACCTCATCGGTTTGGTTTTTATTTCTCTGTTTTCCTCTTTCTCTCATGAATCGGATGTAATCCGGGGTAAAATCTGAGTCTATATCTAAATATTGCTCTTTGTTTTGTTTTTTACGTCTAGTTTCGGTCACAAATAGTTTATTCAAGAACTGTTTAAACGTATCAAAATCAACTTGCCAAGACAAACCGATTCCTTGTGTATAACCAATTCCTTCTCCGAAATAATTGACGTCATTTTCTCTGTTGAAAACTCGAAGTTCCAGTGTTCTGTCCTCATTCAAACGCAATCTCATTTCTACATTCCCCACAACAACCGATTCTTCGGTTCCTCCAACCGGCACTCCCAGTCTTCCGTTGATGGTAATATCTTCGCTAATTTGAGTTGACAAACTAATTCCTAAGCGGTCAGAATCTTGGAATTCCTGATTCGGATTTCGGATTCCGGTTTGATAATCCACCCCTAATTGGAAAACACTTCCTTCATCAGACAATAGGTTGTTCAGCAAGTTACTTCCGGTTTCCGCAAAAGTACCTCCTACTCCACCCATTCCGTCACTTCCCATAAAGTTTCGAGACAAGAGCAACGATAGAGCTTGAGTTCTTCTACTGTCTTTATCTGCCAGTTTATATTGAATTTCAGACTGTAACGAAGAACCCACGCTAGGAAATTCAAAGATATAGTCAGGCTCTTCCAAAGACTCCAAAGTTCCTCTTACGTCAATAACCAAATTTACTGGAATCTTTCGATTAAAATTCGGATTGTCTAGCAATACGGCAGGGTTTGCTTCGGTCGAGTAAACTCCTTGAACGTTCAGATTCGCCAAAATCGGATCGCCAGACCACGTAATGGTTCCGCCTCGTTTCACATCAAAACGCTTGTTGATAATACCTCCGTATCGGAAGTCATAATAACCGTCTTCTACCGTAAACACTCCATTCATGGTGAAACGGCCTAGTGTATTGATATCCATAAATAAGGTTCCGTTTCCTTTTCCTCTTCTGATAGCATGGCCTGTGTTTTTGTCTATGATAATATCAATCTCTGCATCCGGAGTTACATTCAAGTTGAAATTCATCTCAAGACCGGTCGAAATCAAACCGGTATCAGAAGAGACATTCAGGTTGTATTTTTCATTTGGAGTCGTAAATTGGATATATGATACCTCTCCTACAGACTTCGAACTTCCTATCGGAATTTTAATATGAGTTCCTTTTTCAGAAGTTGCATTGGCTGTAATCGTAAGCCCTGTAGCCGGACCGTTAATTGAAGCCGTTCCTTTGATAAAGGCTGTTCCATAATACAACGCATCATCAGAATCTTCTGTATCTAGCACCAAGAAGCGTGAAGAACTCAGATTCAAATCCAGAATCCAATCCGAGAACATTTTGTGGTTAATCGTTCCGAAAAAAGCGCTTTTTGTCTGATATTTCGTGTCTGTAAGTTGAGTTTGTCGTAAGAAAATTTGTTTTTGAGTAACGTCAACAATCGTATTCTCTTCGAAAGCATAATCTGTATTCAGATACGGAATTTTCATTCCTGCCTTATTCAAGTAAACTCGGCCATTAATCTCTGGTTTTTTAAGATTTCCTATAATGGTCGTTCTTCCTGAAGCCAGCCCTCGGATATTGGTAATTACTTCGCCACCAAAATTTGAGAAAGGAGCTATATTGAAGTTTGTCAATCGCAAATCGAAATTTGCAAACGTTTCTTTGTTGATAATCTCCAAATCTCCTTCGGCTGAGAAATACTCTTGCTCGTCTTTGTAGAGATAACTATTGATTCCGAACTTTCTGAGGTTTTGGTCTCCTTCGGCCTCAACTAGTAAATCTCCCATCACAGTCTGGTTAATACTAAAACCTAATACTTCCAAAGACGAAGTTGGCTTATAGATATCATGGTCTTGTTCAAAGTGTATAGTTCCATTGAGGATTCCGTCTAACTCTACTTTATCAATAGTAGGCATAACTTTAGCAAGGGGAACATCTTTAAAGTCAAGATGAATATCCTTATAGGTTGTGTCTCTGACTTCCCCAAACAAGTCAACCGATTTATCTTCGTGAGATAGTTTAATTTTTTCTATAGTAAAATCTCGTATAGATTTATTGAAAACCACTTTGTTATCTTGGTTGTTTTCTTCGTTCAAAAACCACAAGAAATCCTTAAAGAACAACTCTGATTTCTGGAAGCCGACTACCGAATTGTTGTCTTCGTTAATCGTATGGTACAAGTTCAGGTTGTAGTAATCCTGATTTTTATCTCCTCCTTTGAATTCCGTACGGAAGTACAACGTATCATTGTGACTTACGTTGATAAGCCCAAAATCTGAAATTTTGTATAGTGGCGTTCTAATACTGTCTATCTCGACATAAGCATTATAAAGCGGATTTTTGTTATCGATTTGCAGGTTTATTTGGTCTATTCGATTCTCTCCTATTTCAAGAGTAGGAGTAATGAAGTTTAGCTTAAACACCTCTTCATCCGGATTCAGATGACCACGGATAATAGTGTTGCTACCCAAAGAAATATTCGGATAAAAAACCTCTATAATTTTGTTGTAAATACTAAAGTTAAATCGAACAAATTGATTTTCTTCAATCTTGTGGGGAGAATAGTTTGTATAAAGGCTCCCGAGAGCATTTTCAAAAATCTTTCCGAGTTCTTTAAAGTGATAACGACCGATGAAAACACCTTCTATAATATCCGGTGAATTGATTGCTATCGTACGTATTTTTCGCTCATTAAATTCCGAAGTAACCGTAAAGTCTTCGAAGTAATAAATATCGTTGTGGTTCTGATATGACGTGTTCCTAAAGTTTAGCCTTCCCGCCATTTCATCCAATGTGTTACCTTCGGCTTCTACGTGAATATTTCCTTTGATAACAGAAAGCGTATCGCGAGTCACCAGTTGGAGCACATTTAAATCGGCATAATCGATTTGGGCTTTTAAATCGTATTTTTTTACAGAAGCCGAAAGCGCTGCCATACCTTCAAACGAGAGTTTTACGTTTGGGTCGTCAATGTGAACTTCGCCTCTAAACTCAGGTTTAGTCATACTTCCTCCAATCAGAATGTTTTGATAATGATACCCATTAAAGTCAAATTTTTGGAGTTTTCCTTTAACCACATTATCTACACTTTCCAAAGTAAAACCTTTCCCTTTTATGTCTACGGTTCCCGTGGCTCTACCTAAAATATTTTGCTTGAGGAATTTTCCTAAATGAAAATTATTAGCCGTAACAGTTCCTTGATATGACGTATTGGTCGGGTTAGTAATATCGTGCATTTGGAAATCGGTAGTAAGGTTTCCGATTTGTGTGCGAATGTTCGATTTGAGATTAAGGTTGTGCCTGTCTAAATAGATATTTCCGTTTAAGGAAATCCTTCCCGGACTGTCTAAAACATCAGGGAGCTTTACCCCTAACACCCTAGGCATCATTTCTTTAAGCGCTTTATTTGAAGTGTAAATTTCAGTAATATCGCCCGATATAGAAAACTCCCTTTCGCCCGCTACGGTAATATTTTTGAAAGCCAAATTGGCATTCAAAAGCATATTTTCATCATACACCCATAAATCGTCAGCTAGAAAATCGTTGAGTGTTCCGGATGCTTTTGTGCTGAAATCCCAGATTCTGTTTTCGGCAAATTCCGGATAAAAGTAGTTCAAATCATTGGTAGCTAGTTTACTCCCTTTTTCGAAAAGTACATCCATTACTACCCTATCAGTAAACTCAGCTAGGTCACCTTTCTGATAGTTCAAAACGATTGCTCCCATAAGCAAGGAACCTTCTTTACTCTGAGCGTCCAAGTTCAGAATATGGATTTGATTGTTCGAATACTTGAGTCTTCCTTTGAGGTTTTCCATAAATACTCCATCGTTAAACAAAAACGAGAAGTATTTTGACTCTGCAGTGATGACATCACGGTGAATAGAGAAGTTATCAAAATCTACGTTTACTTTCTTAAAGTCTACACTAACAGGTTTTTGCTTGTTGTGATTTGTTACCACAAAGCGACCATTAGTAACTCTCAGGTTAACAGCTGTTAGAACAAACGGTTTGTTGGATTTAGGCTTATCGTTTTCGAGCTTTTCGACAAAAATATTGATATTGGAGTCTTCTTCGCCTTTGTAGGTTGTCAGGTAAAAAGTAAGATTATCGGCTCTAAGGTTTCCGAAAATTAAATCGCCGTTGTTGATGAGTTTTCGTTTGCCAATAATTCGGGTTTGAATTCTGCTGGCATAGATTAGGGTATCGTTGTGATGGTCTCTGATTAAGACTTCTTTGAGTTTTACACTCCCAAAAACGGTCACGGCCACTTTTCCGACCGAGATATCAGCTCCGGTAGATTTCTTGAGTTCTTTCGTTACGATTCGCCCCACAAAAGTTTGAACGGGCGGAAGCGTAAAGAGTATTCCTAAAAGCAATATCAACAGGATTACTCCCAACAAAATACGAACAACTATTTTTCTGAGTTTTTTGATACTGCTAAAATGTTTACTTTTGTAATGCAAATATAATTAAATCACCACAGATGTCCAGTATTATTTTGCTACGAATAAAGCGATTTTAGAAGGACAAAACTGTGATTGAAATTCATTCAAATTTCGTTCCGTTTTTATGGATAATCATCCTGTTTATATTTTGGCAATCGAGAGTTCTTGTGATGATACTGCTGCTGCCGTTCTTTGTAACGATAAGATTTTGTCAAATATTGTCGCGAACCAGAAGGTGCACGAGCAATATGGTGGTGTAGTTCCTGAGTTGGCCTCAAGAGCACACGAAAAAAACATCGTCCCGGTAGTTCATCAGGCCTTGCAAAAAGCCGGAATTACCAAAGAACAACTTTCTGCGATTGCTTTCACTCAAGGTCCGGGGCTTATGGGTTCGCTTTTGGTAGGCGGAAGTTTTGCCAAGTCATTGAGTCTAGCTTTAGATATTCCGCTTATTGGAGTCAATCACATGCAAGGCCATATTTTGGCTCATTTTATTGATGAAGAAGGTTTTGACAAACCAAAATTTCCGTTTTTGGCGATGACCATTAGTGGAGGTCATACCCAAATCATCAAAGTGACTGATTATTTCGAAATGGAAGTTATCGGAGAAACAACCGATGATGCTGTGGGAGAAGCCTTTGATAAAAGTGCAAAAATCCTTGGACTTCCCTATCCCGGAGGGCCACTTATTGACAAATATGCTCAACTCGGTAACCCTGTATTCAAGTTTACTAAGCCAAAAGTCGAAGGTTTAAACTTTAGCTTTAGCGGGCTTAAAACTCAGATTTTGTATTTCGTTCAGAAGCAAACCAAAGAAAATCCGAAGTTTATTGAAGAAAACCTCTATGATATTTGCGCTTCGATTCAGCATATTATCATCGATATTGTGATGGACAAACTCAAGATGACTGTTGCAGAAACCGGAATCAACCAAGTGGCGATTGGCGGAGGTGTTTCGGCAAATTCAGGGATACGTAATGCTCTTAAGGAAGCCGAACATCAATACGGTTGGAAAACCTTTGTCCCTAAATTTGAATACACTACCGACAACGCTGGAATGATTGGCATTACAGGTTACCTGAAGTACAAAAAAGGGTTATTTGACAATGTTTCGGTGGTTAGTAAAGCCAGAATGGAGATTAAGTAGTTGTTTCACAGAGATTCACAAAGAACACAATGAGATTCTCAGAGATAAATTAAAATAAAAACTTTGTGCAACTCTTAGTTTCTCTAATAAACTCTATGTAATAGCCCTAAAAAATATGAGAACAACCATTTCACGATATATAGAAAAGCCTAAGCAGTTTAAAGAACAAATTCTCAATTGGTCAGACCAATTCAGAGAAGTCGTGTATTTAGACAGCAACGATTATCCGCAAAAGTATTCGTCTTATGATATGGTTTTGGCGGTTGAGGCTTTCACATCCATAAAAACAGATTATTTTGATGCTTTTGACAAGTTGAGCGAATATTATCATACTACAAAAGACTGGCTTTTTGGGTATTTGTCGTATGATTTGAAAAACGATGTCGAAAGACTTAGTTCAACTAATTTCGACGGACTCCATTTTCCGGATTTGTTCTTTTTTCAACCGAAAAAATTGTTCCTACTCAAAGGAAATCAGCTTGAAATTCAATACTTACGAATGGTTGATGACGAAATAGAGTCTGATTTCAAGGAAATTGTTGAAGGTGAAAGGTCAGCAACCGAAATTATTGGCCAAACACAACTCTCAATACAACAGCGAATTTCAAAAGAAATCTATCTGGAGAGAGTTTCCAAAATATTGGATCACATTGGCAGAGGCGATATTTATGAGGCCAATTTCTGTATGGAATTCTATGCTGAAAAAGCTCAAATCAACCCTTTAGATACGTATAAGCGACTGAATCAAATTTCTGAACCGCCTTTTTCGGTGTATTTTAGGATTCAAAATCACTATGTTTTGTGTTCTTCGCCCGAGCGCTATCTGAAAAACGAAAACGGAAAAATCATCTCACAACCTATCAAAGGGACATCCAAAAGGTTTGAAGATTTAGAGTTAGACCATCGTTCAAAAATAGAACTTCAACATAATCCTAAAGAGTGTTCTGAAAATATTATGATTGTAGATTTGGTTCGCAATGATTTGTCTCGAACAGCTCAGCCGGCATCGGTTGAAGTAGAGGAGCTATGCGGGTTATATTCCTTTAAACAAGTACATCATTTGATTTCTACTATCACTTCAAATAAACTGGAAGAAACTTCTGTTATCGAAGTAATTAAAAACACCTTTCCCATGGGGAGTATGACGGGAGCTCCAAAGATTTCGGCCATGCAGATTATCGAAGGTCAGGAGGTAACCAAACGAGGTGTGTATAGTGGTTCTATTGGTTATTTCACTCCCAACGGAGACTTTGATTTCAACGTAGTTATCCGAAGTATTCTATACAATTCAGAAAGCCAATATTTGTCGTTCTCTGTTGGGAGTGCCATAACGGCTCAATGCCATCCTGAGCAGGAATATGAAGAATGTTTGTTGAAGGCTAAAGCTATGAAAGAAGTTTTAGGCTGTAACTAAACATTAGTTTTCCTTTAAGTACTCTCCAAACAACTTTCCGTATTTTGATTGTTTTACGGCTTCGGACAACGAGCTGTAAATACTGTCTAGATACACCTTATTGGCATCATGAATTTCTGTAAGTGCCAAATACGGAGTCAATTCTTTATCCGGATGAGACATACAGAACTGAATGGTGTATTGGTATTTTCGTCTAAAAATACTTTCTTGTAGGCGTTGTAGGCTGTCGGCCAGTACCATTTTGCCGTCTTTAGCAGCTTTTAACTGCTGCTCAACGTACTCTAAGTTTTTATTATTCATTTTTCGCATTGCCTCCTTATACTGATTCCAAAGTTCCTGATTTTCGTTTCCGGTAACTTGGGCTTTAGAAATAAAGTTGTTGATATCAGAGGTAATTGTCATTTTGCCTTTGTCTGCAAAGAACAAAATTTTATCGTCGAGAGAATTGGTGGTTCCTCTGTCTAAATACAAATACAGAACTTCGGGTTCTTCAATATTCAAATAAGTTTTGAAATCTGATTTACCGTCGAATTTAATGATTTTTATAGGTTTTAGAACGGAATCTTCGAGTTTTTGTATATAGAGTTTTCCTTGGCTAAGTCCTTTGATTTCTCCTGAAATAGCAAGATTTCCTTGTTCTTTATTACAAGAAATAAAAATCGTGGTTAGGACTAAAAAAATAATTTTCTTCATGATAGTATAAATTTTGGTTCTTACAAAAAGAGTCTCTTCCGCTATAGCGAAAAAGACTCTATATTCTTTCTTTCTGAATGAGAAAGTATTACATTTCCTTAAAAATCGTATGTAACAAGCGTTTTTTGTCGTTGATGCTTTCTTCAAGCGAAATCATTGATTCGGTTCTGTAAACTCCATCAATGTCATCAATCATGAAGATAACCTCTTTAGCGTGTTGTGTATCTCTAGCTCTGATTTTACAGAAAATGTTGAATTTTCCGGTAGTAACGTGAGCTACAGTAACATAAGGAATTTCATTAATACGCTCTAAAACGAATTTAGTTTGAGATGTATTGTTAAGGAAAATTCCCACATACGCAATAAATGAATAACCTAGTTTCTCGTAATCCACATTTAGCGAAGAACCTGTAATGATTCCTGCTTCTTCCATCTTTCTCACTCTAACGTGTACTGTACCTGCTGATATTAATAATTTTTTTGCGATGTCCGTAAACGGCACGCGAGTGTTTTCAATCAGCATATCCAGTATCTGATGATCGATGTCATCTAAACGAAATCTTGCCATAGTTTTTGTTTTTGTGTTTGTATTTAGTTTGTTTGTGTTTGATTTTTAGTACCAAAACTAGGTTTATATAAGCCTCTCAAAGTTGAAATTTCAACTTTGTCAACTTATTGGGTATCCATTTTCGAAACGAATATCCCCTATATAAAAGTTAGCTTTTTTACCTATTTCAGGTTTTGTTCCATCTGCATCTGAGTACAGACTTCCTTGTGCATCATACTCAAAATGACCTGAAACCCCTTGTAAATCTCCTATTTCGCTTATATAGGCTTCAAACAAAATCTCATCTTTCAGGAGATTTTCGCGGAATTGCACAGCAAAATTCGTAATTATTTCTTTATTATCATAATTAAAACGCACTTTTTTATAAATAAAGTCATAAAACGATTTTGTATTATCCGAAATGTCATAGTATTTTAAGACTTCTAAATCCTTTTTATACTTAGACTTAACCCAAATAAGCCCTGCAATTAGAGCAATAAAAATGTATTTTCGAGTTACTTCTCTCTGGTAGTCTCCCGGATAGTGTCCTGCCTCGATAAGTACGGTTGGAATTCCTAAATTCTGAACCGTATCTCCAATACAATTGATGTTAAACCCGTCATCAAATCGACTTGTTCGATTTGGTATATACGCTTGCAAAACTTGATTCATCGCTACAATGAGCTGCATGGCTTCTTTTCGGGTATCGTTTACTGATTTCTCTTCATCATAAGAAGGCGCCAAAAAAGAAATCGTAGCAGGATTTTTAGTCCCTTCTACTCCAAAAATAGTTCGTTGGTCATGTAGATTATAACAATAATCCGGCTGAAAGTCTTCTATGCACTGTCTGAGAATGCGACTTTCGGGCTGAGTAAGATTCTGGGAATCTCGGTTTAAATCGACATCGTTGGCGTTGTTTCGGGTCCATTTTTCGGCTCCGTCAGGATTTAGCATCGGAATAACGCAAAAAGTAAATGCTTCTTTGAGTTCTTTTCCTTGCTCGGAATCCACGAAATTAAAGAAATCGAACAGCGCTTTAGTGGTTGTCGATTCGTTGCCATGCATCTGAGACCACATCATGACCTTAGTGGCTCCTCTGCCATTTCTGTAAACATAAATCGGTTTACCTAATACCGATTTACCTAAAACAGAAACTTTTCCTTGCCGTTGTAACTCCAGTAAAGTGGGCTCGATATGTTTGAGGCAAATGTATCTTCCCTTAATTGAAGGTTCTTTATATAAATTAAAAAGTTCTAGATGATCCATTTCCTCAAAAATTACCGGTTGGGCAAAAATAAGAAAAGAAATATAATTTTTTATACCTTTGTGACTCTCATTTCATAAACCATTATGACTTTCGTTTTTGCCTCTAACAACAAACACAAAATCCAAGAAATAAAAGCTTTATTACCTGATTCATTCACTATAAAGAGTCTAGAAGATATTGGTTGTAGAGAAGACATTCCCGAAACGGCTGATACTATTGAAGGCAATGCGGTTCTCAAGGCCAATTATGTAACTCAGAAATATGGTTTACCGTGTTTTGCGGATGATTCAGGTCTCGAAGTAGATGTTTTGAATGGAGCTCCAGGGGTACATTCGGCTCGATATGCCGGAGAGCAGCGCAATGACAATGACAATATCGAAAAGCTTTTATCGGCTCTGGAAGGGCAGACCAACCGAAAAGCACAATTTAAAACCGTAATTGCATTAAATCTAAACAACGAGCAACATCTTTTTACGGGGATTGTCAAAGGTGAAATTATTTCCGAAAAAAGAGGGACGAATGGTTTTGGGTATGACCCAATTTTTGTAGCAGAAGGTTATGATAAAACTTTTGCTGAGCTTACTTCCGAAGAAAAGAACAGTATGAGTCACCGTTCGCTGGCTGTGAAGCAACTTATCGAGTGGTTAAGCCACACTCTTTTTTAATTTTTGAGTTCTATTCAAATTGAGCTTTCAGGTGTTACTTATGACGTAAATTACTGTTTTAAAAGTTGATAGAGTCGTTTGTAAACGCTTAATTATGAAATCTTAGTGGGATAAAATCAATTCGTATCTCAAAAAAGACTACCTTTGCACCTATTTTTAAAAATTATATGAATAAATTTCAAGAATTAGGACTAAAGGAGTCCTTATTACAGGCCATTGGGGATTTAGGTTTTACACAACCATCAGAAGTGCAAGAAAAAGCAATTCCAATCCTTTTAGAAAAAGACACGGATATTGTTGCTCTTGCTCAAACCGGAACGGGAAAAACAGCGGCTTTTGGTTTTCCGCTTATCCAAAAAATTAATGTACAAAGCAAAGCTACTCAAGCTTTGATTCTTTCTCCGACCAGAGAGCTTTGTCTGCAAATTGCCAACGAGTTAAAACAGTACTCTAAATACGAAAAAGGAGTAAATGTAGTGGCTGTGTACGGGGGAGCTAGCATTACCGAACAAGCGAAAGAGATAAAAAGAGGAGCACAAATCATTGTGGCTACTCCGGGTCGTATGCAAGATATGATCAATCGTGGTTATGTTGACATTTCCAGAATCGATTTTTGTGTACTAGACGAAGCAGACGAAATGCTCAACATGGGATTCTACGAAGACATTACTTCTATTCTTTCTACGACACCAGATGACAAAAGCACTTGGCTTTTCTCTGCTACTATGCCAAATGAAGTAGCAAAAATTGCTAGAGAATTCATGAGAAAACCTCTTGAGATTACTGTCGGGACCAAAAACTCAGGCTCTTCAACGGTTTCTCATGAGTATTACGTGGTGAACGCCAAAGATCGCTTTGAAGCTTTAAAGCGTTTAGCAGACGCTAATCCGGATATTTTTTCGGTGGTGTTCTGTAGAACCAAGCGAGATACACAAACCGTAGCCGAAAAGCTTATTGAAGCGGGTTATAATGCTGCAGCGCTTCACGGAGATTTATCTCAGGCACAAAGAGACATGGTGATGAAATCATTCCGCAACAAGCAGATTCAAATGCTAATTGCAACAGATGTAGCAGCTCGCGGAATCGATGTAGACAACGTAACTCACGTAATCAACTATCAACTTCCTGACGAGATTGAGACTTATAACCACAGAAGTGGTCGTACGGGTAGAGCCGGGAAATCAGGAATTTCGATGGTAATCATTACGAAAAGTGAACTGAGAAAAATTTCGGCTATCGAGAAAATCATCAAACAAAAGTTTGAAGAAAAAACTATTCCTACAGGAATCGAAATTTGTGCTATACAGCTTTACCATTTAGCTAATAAGATTAAAAACATCGAAGTTGATGAAGAGATCAACGCTTATTTACCTTCAATAAACGAAGTTTTAGAAGGTCTTTCGAAAGAAGAACTCATCAAAAAAATGGTTTCGGTAGAGTTTAATCGATTCATTTCTTATTACCGCAAGAATGGAGATTTAACTCCGGAAAGAGGCGGTAAAAGAGACGTTCAATCTTATTCCGGTTCAGGAGCCGTTCGTTACTTTATCAATATTGGGTCGAGAGATAATTTCGATTGGATGAAGTTGAAAGACTTCCTTAGAGAGACACTCAACCTAGGTAAAGACGATATTTTCAAAGTAGACGTAAAAGAAGGGTTCTCGTTCTTTAATACCGAGCCAGAACATCTGGAATTGGTTATGGAAACGCTGAACAGCTTCCGCCTTGATGGTAGGAAAATCAACGTAGAGATATCTCAGAACGACGGTGGAAGAAATTCAGGAAGACGTGACCACAACGGAAGAGGAAGAGACCGCAGTTTTTCTGACTCCGGAAGAGGTAATCGCTTTTCGTCTGAAAATTCCTCTCGAAGAAGTTCGTCGAGAGGTGATTCATCTAGAGGAGGCTCGACAAGAAGTACTTCTTCAAGGGGAGGTTCCGACCGTTCTTCAAGACGTTCTTCAAGAAGATAGTATCAAAACCCAAGTATTAAGTAGTGCTTTGCGCTACTTAATACTTAAATATTCAACCACTAAAAACCTTATTTAATACTCAAATCATATGATTTTTGATATTGTTTTCTATGTTTTTATAGGGATAACAGTAATTCAAGTCTTGTATTATCTAGGAGTTTTCTCCCGCTTTGCTTTTGCTCAAAAGCAACTCTCAAAACCTAAAAGAGTACCTATATCTGTTATTGTTTGTGCTAAAAATCAAGAGGATAACGTCAAGAAGTTTGTCCCGATTCTGGCTCGACAAAACTATCCCACATACGAAATCGTATTGATTAACGATGCTTCGAGCGACGATACACTTGAGGTATTTAAAGAGTTTGCCAAACAATATCCAAACGTCAAATTGGTGGATGTTGTCAACAATGAGGCTTTTTGGGCCAACAAAAAATATGCTTTAACCCTTGGTATTAAGGCGGCTACCCACGAATATCTACTGTTTACAGATTCTAACTCCTACCCTATTTCGGAGAATTGGATTACTGAAATGAGCGCTTGTTTTACTCCGAAAAAGACTATTGTTTTAGGATACGGAGGTTACGAAAAAGTAAAAAAATCATTCTTAAACTTATTGATTCGCTTTGACATAATGCTTCATGCGACTCAATATTTTTCTTGGGCTAAACTCGGGAAACCTTATACGGGTTCGGGTAAAAACTTAGCCTATAAACGAGAGGAATTCTTCAAGACCAATGGTTTTATCAACCATATGCAAATCAGAATGGGTGAAGATAGTCTTTTTATTAACGAAGCTGCTAATTCGGAAAACACTACTATTTGCTATAGCAGAGAGAGTTTTACGTACTCTAAAGCCAAAACTACTTTTAAGGAGTGGCTCAAACAAAAACAAAATCGCAGAGCGGTCATATCGTTTTTCAAAAGCTTTGATAAATTCCAATTGAGCTTTTATTACTTCTCTCAGTTTTGGTTTTTGATTCTAGCTATTCTACTTTTCGCTGTAGGTTATAATTGGATTTATGTCGTATCCATAATTGGATTGCGTTATTTGGTTAGTTGGTTAGTATTAGGGTTCTCGGCCTCTAAACTCAACGAAAAAGACACTATCTACTTTTATCCGATACTAGAAATCGTTTTGATTTTTATTCATGCCCATTTGTTTTTCGTAAATTTGTTTACAAAACCGAAGCCTTGGAAGTAAATTCAAAAATCATTCAGCAAAATATCGAGAAAGCAAAAGCGAAAGACCAAATTGCCTTTACGTTTTTGCTCGATTTTTTTTGGAATGAAGTATATGCTTTTATGCTCAAGCGTACGGAAAACGAAACCGATGCTGAAGATATTACTATAGAGACTTTTTCGAAAGCCTTTGACAAGTTGGATTCCTACAATCCGGAATATGCTTTTAATACGTGGTTGATTGCCATTGCCAAAAACGTTCACATCGACATGTTGCGAAAAAAGAAAACTTCTCTTTTCGTGGATATTGATGACGAAAACGAAAGTCGTCAAGCCTATAATATGCCGGATACTTCTCCTACGGTCGAAGACAACCTCATTAAGGAGCAAAACCTCAAAGAGTTGCTTCAGCATATCAAAAACCTAAAACCCCATTATCAAGAAGTGATTCAGCTTCGTTACTTTCAGGAGCTTTCGTATCAAGAAATTGCAGAGCAATTAAACGAACCTTTGAGCAACGTAAAAGTAAAACTGCTTAGAGCCAAAAAACTATTAGCCGAAAGTATTTTAAAGAAAAAGAAGTAACACCCATGTATCTTCTGAAGAGCCAATTATATTTCCCTCCTGCCGACCAGACAGATAGCTCAGGAATTATCGCCATTGGCGGTGATTTGTCCGTAGAACGACTTTTGTTGGCCTATAAAAACGGAATCTTTCCGTGGTATGACGATTCAGAGCCTATTACTTGGTGGTGCCCGGAGTACAGAATGGTTGTTATCCCGAAAGAATATAAACCCTCAAAAAGCCTTAGAAATATCATTAACAGAGGGATTTTCGAAGTCACATTCAATCAAAATTTTGAGGAAGTCATTCGCAATTGCCAAACCATCAAACGTGAAGGACAACAAGGTACTTGGATAAGTGATGAAATTGTTGAAGCCTACACAAAACTTCATAAACTCGGTTTTGCCAAATCAGTAGAAGTATGGCAAGAAGGCCAACTTGTCGGAGGACTTTATGGAGTGGATTTAGGCAACAAAATCTTTTGCGGAGAAAGTATGTTCTCTAAAGTATCCAATGCCAGCAAAGTGGCTTTCGCTTGGTTGAACAACCACCTGAAAGAACAAAACTATTTACTACTGGATTGCCAAGTCTATAACGACCATTTGGCCAGCTTAGGCGCTTTCGAAATTGAACGAGAAGTGTTTTTGGAAATCCTCAGTTATAGTTTTAAGTCTTGAGTTTTTAGTTTGGAGTTAGCTCAGCACTAAACACTCAAAACTTTTTATGGAATATCCAAATACTTATGCGTCTGTACCGAAATTCTCCATTTCGGGTTGTTTTTAACGTATTCTACTATCACCGGATTCATTTTGTCTCTTTTGCTCCACTCTACCTGCAAAAGCAGTACACAATCTTGTCTGACTTTGGCGGCTTGCTCTTCGGCAAACAATAAATCGTTGTAGTTATAAACAATGACTTTCAGTTCATCTGCTTTTTGGTAAGCTTCTTCAACCGGAAGTTTTGTTTTTTTCGGTGAAAGACAAACCCAATCCCACACACCTGTAAATGGGTAAGCCCCCGAAGTTTCTATATGTACTCTATAGCCTTCTTCTTTGAGCCTTTGGGTAAGCACATCCATATTCCACGTAAGGGGTTCTCCTCCGGTAATCACCACTACTTTTGCCAAGGATGCTTTTACGCTCGCCACCATATCTTCTACCGAAACGGTCGGGTGATGGGCAGCCTCCCAACTTTCTTTGACATCACACCAATGGCAGCCCACGTCACAGCCACCAATTCGGATGAAATAAGCCGCCACTCCGGCATAAGCACCTTCGCCCTGAATAGTGTAGAAATGTTCCATCAGTGGGAGCTCCTCTCCTCTTACAATCGATTCTTTTATGGGGGTTTGTTCAGTCAAAACAGCAAATTATATTAAGTTATTCTTAATGAGATATTCCGCAATTTGAATGGTATTCGTAGCCGCTCCTTTTCTTAGGTTGTCCGCCACTATCCACATATTTAGCGTGTTTGGTTGCGATTCGTCACGGCGAAGACGACCTACAAAAACATCGTCTTTTCCCTCGGCATACAACGGCATCGGATAAGTAAACGTATCTGTATTGTCTTGGAGTTTTACCCCTTCGGTCTCGTGTAAAATTCTGCGAACTTCGCTCAAGTCAAAATCGTTTTCGAACTCGACGTTCACCGCTTCGCTATGCCCTCCCACAATCGGAATCCGCACCGCCGTAGCCGTTACCTTAATCGTATCATCGCCCAAGATTTTCTTGGTTTCACGAACGAGTTTCATCTCTTCTTTAGTGTAACCGTTGTCTTCAAATACGTCACATTGCGGAATGGCATTTCGGTGAATTTGGTATTTGTAGGCCATTTCGCCTTTTTCGCCTTTGTATTCGTTTTCGAGCTGTTGTACGGCTTTTACTCCCGTTCCGGTGATGGATTGGTAAGTAGAAACCACTATGCGTTTGATTTTGTATTTCTTATGAAGCGGAGCCAGCGCCATCACCATTTGAATTGTTGAACAATTCGGATTGGCGATGATTTTGTCTTCTTTTGTCAGCTTATCGGCATTGATTTCCGGAACGATGAGTTTTTTGCTAGCGTCCATTCGCCAAGCCGAAGAGTTGTCTATCACCACTGTTCCTACTGCGGCAAATTTCGGTGCCCAATCCAGCGAAGTTTGTCCTCCGGCCGAAAAAAGAGCAATATCCGGAGCTTGTTTTACGGCTTCTTCCAATCCGATAACCGTATAAGTGCTGCCCTTCCACTCAATTTGTTTTCCGACAGACTTTTCGGAGGCTACAACCAACAGTTCACTCACACAGAAATTTCTCTCTTCCAATACTTTAAGCATAATTTCGCCTACCATTCCGGTAGCGCCGACAACAGCAACTTTCATAAGAATTAAATTTTAGACTGCAAAGATAGCGAATTATGACTGATGAATACGGATTGTTTGTTGTGGATTTCACCGGCAAATCTCTAAATTTCAACCCGCCAACCACAATCTAAAAATTACTACATTTGTAGCCTTATTGATAGTAAATGAAACGATATATAATTCCGATAGCGTTGATGCTTTTAGGGTTCGGAGCTTTTTCCGGATGCGAAAAAGACGATATATGTGCTGAGAGCACCCCTACCACTCCTGATATGATAATTGATTTTTATGAGTTTTTGAATCCATCTGTAGAAAAGGCCTTTTTGAAGTTGGAAATCATCGAAATCGGAAATCCGGAAAATATATTGGTTTTTGAAAGTACCAACAGCATCAAATTACCCTTGCGAACCAATGCCGAAGTGAGTACTTATAAGTTTATTTTGACGTATACGAACATCAACACACAAGTAACCAACGAAGACTTATTGGAATTCCGATACACAACCGAGCACATTTACGTTTCAAGAGCTTGTGGATATAAAGCAAATTTTTCACTCTTAGCTTCTGATTCCCAACATCCGAATCCGACATTGACAGATTCCGGAGAAGACGAATTCTGGATTAAAGAACTTATCGTAAGACAACCCGAAATAACCAACGAAAATGAAACACATCTGGATATACTTTTTTAGTTTAGGACTGCTTTTCAACAGCTTTTCAGCCCTAGCACAAGAGGTAGAAACAGACAGTGTTTCGCCTAAAAAAAACCGCTACGGAATCCGTTTGGGAGCCGATTTATTCAAACTGGCTCGTACGTTTTATGACAACGATTATCAAGGGGTTGAATTTGTCGGAGATTATAGAGTTACCAAAAAAATCTATCTGGCAGCCGAATTGGGTAATGAGAACAAAACGACCGATGAACCTCAACTCAACTATACGACTAAAGGTTCTTACTTAAGAATCGGTTTTGATTACAATGCCTACGAAAACTGGCTGGATATGGAGAATATGATTTACGTTGGTGCCAGATACGGAACTAGTGTTTTTAGTCAAAATCTGAATCACTATTCCATATATCAGAATACGGGAGGATTTTTGGGCGAACACACCTTAGTAGAGGCCAATCGCGAGTTTAGCGGGCTATCGGCTCATTGGGTGGAACTCTTAGGAGGTATAAAAGCAGAGATTTTTAATAATTTGTATGTAGGTTTTAGTGTTCGTTTACATTTCTTGATTTCCGACAAAAAGCCGGATAACTTCGAAAATCTCTACATTCCGGGCTATCATCGAACTTACGACGGAAGTTTTGGTGTAGGATTTAATTATACGATTTCGTATTTTATTCCTTTGTATAAAAATTAGTAGTAAGAGAAAAGTATTAAGTATTAAGACGAAACAAGCTCTTAATTATTTACTCTATTTCCTTTTCTGTGATTTGGTAACCGTTCAGATAAGTTCGGGTTAAGTAATGCTTTCCATTTTCGTCAAAATAATCCCAATCTCCAGACATTTTCCATTGTATTAGACCATTTTGCCGGTCGATTAGAGATGTGCCTTTACTTTGGATTTTTCCATTAGGGTGATAATTTGTGATGTAGCAAGCGTTTCCTTTATACTTTTCTTTTCGGTAGAGTTTTTTGTTTTCATAAGTCTTCCAAACCCCTGTTTCAACCCCTTCCTTATACCAACCTTTTTGAAAGTGGATAGTGTCGTTAGTCACATCTTTAAAAACCCACTTACCTTCTCTTTTTCCGTCTTTGACTTGATTGGTCTTACAACCTATCAGCGAAAAAATAAAAATAAACAACAAAAGGTATTTCATCACTTTTTAGATTCTAAAAACAGCTACAAATCAAAGAATCTGTAGCTGTTTTTTTTATTTATTTTTTTGCTTTAATATTCACTGCAATCGGTAAAGTATATTCCACTCGAACAGGCTTCCCGTCTTGAATACCGGGTTTCCATTTTGGGCAGGCTTCTAAAAGAGCTATTATTGCTTTTTCAATGCCTATCGGGTCTCTTAAAACTTTAATATCTGATAAGCTTCCATCTTTTTCAACGACAAAACTCGTAATCACATTACCTTTTACATCCTCTTCTACTTCCGGTAGTTTCAAATTCTTTTTTATATACTCATAAAAAGCTTGTAATCCGCCTTCAAATTCGGGTCTGTTTTCGGGTTTGGTATAAACTTGTTCTTGTTCATCAATTGCCTTAGAATTTTTATCTTTAAACTGTACTACAAGAGATTTCTTGCCAATTGAGTCAGTTTTAATTTCTAATGTAAGTTTATCTTCAAGAGGTTTTTTAGTTTCTGGGTCAAAATATTCCGGATATTCTTTATAAAATCGCTCATAAAGAGCTTCCAGAGTTTCTTCGTTAAAGTCCTTTTCTTGTGCTTCTACCGAAAAGGTAAAAAATATTGCTCCAAATAATAACAAAGAAAAAGAAACCTTTGAAATTGTCATCAGTTTTGATTGGTTTTTCGTCATCATAACAAATCGTTTTTTAGTTATTGAATAATTTAAGTTGCTTGCTATCGGAACAAGATTTCCAACAGCTTTTTGTAGTAACAGTTTTTGATATTGAACTACTTCTTTGAAAGTTTCGTTTACTTTTTGGTCAGCCAAAAACTCGTGATTGAGTTTCATTGCTTTTTTGTAGAGATAAATAAGCGGATTAAACCAAAATAATATTTGCAAAGCCTCAATAAACAAAATATCCAAAGAAT
>Ga0209075_1001652_pt1 | contig 20829 bp, 21 predicted proteins | sample Stecom2011_FD_187523 | JGI IMG/M metagenome (GOLD analysis project Ga0209075, IMG submission 187523) | Agricultural soil microbial communities from Utah to study Nitrogen management - Steer compost 2011 (SPAdes) (version 2) | ecosystem: Environmental > Terrestrial > Soil > Agricultural land...
TGAACTGGCACGCCCAGCAGGACTCGAACCTGCAACCTACGGCTTAGAAGGCCGTTGCTCTATCCGGTTGAGCTATGGGCGCATTCTACGTTCCGCGGCGCCTGCTCGCAACCTGCCGCACCAACTTGACCAGCAAATTCATTAGTACAAACAAAAGCTTGTGGTCGGGGTGGAGGGATTCGAACCCCCGACATCCTGCTCCCAAAGCAGGCGCGCTACCAGACTGCGCTACACCCCGTCGGCCGATCTACGACCCTCGGCACTTCCAAGAACCCGTGTCGAGCGCTGCGTATTCTACTCAAGAATCCAGCGCGGTCAATAGCTACCGTCGCTAATACTTGTTTCAGGTATCATCAGACGACTTTGCCTGTGCGTCTCGCCATGCGAGAATCGGCAGCCTTCACGCAGTGAGACGGCTTGGCCTCACTGCTGTCATGACACTACCGGGGGAGACACGATGACCGCCCAACTTATCGATGGCAAAGCCATTGCCGCTCTGGTTCGCAAGCAGGTCGCACATCAGGTGGAAACGCGACAGGCAGATGGCAAGCGAGCGCCCGGCCTGGCCGTCGTTGTAGTGGGTGAAGACCCCGCGTCGCAGGTTTATGTCGCCAATAAGCATCGCGCCTGCGAGCAGGTCGGCATCCTCTCCTTTCAGTATGCCCTGCCCAGCGATACGACCCAGTCGGCACTTGAACAACTGATTGATGAACTCAATGCCGATCCTCGTGTTGATGGCATATTGCTCCAGCTCCCTTTGCCGGCACATCTGGATCCACGCCCGATACTCGAGCGCATCCTGCCGCACAAGGATGTCGATGGCTTTCATCCCTACAACCTTGGTCGCCTGGCGCAACGCCTGCCTGTACTTCGCCCCTGCACGCCCAAAGGCATCATGACGCTACTGCAGGCCAGCAACCTGCCGGTGCGTGGCCTGAACGCCACGGTGGTCGGGGCCTCCAACATCGTCGGCCGCCCAATGGCTCTGGAGCTGATGCTGGCCGGCTGCACTACCACCATCTGTCACCGCTTCACCCGTGACCTGGAAGCCCACGTACGCCGCGCGGAGCTGCTGGTGGTTGCCGTCGGCAATCCGGGACTGGTCAAGGGCGAGTGGGTACGCAAAGGCGCCATCGTCATTGATGTGGGGATCAACCGGGAAGAGGATGGCCGCCTGGTCGGTGATGTCGAGTTTGCTCCGGCAGCCGAACGTGCCGCCTGGATCACCCCCGTACCCGGTGGGGTGGGCCCGATGACGGTCGCCTCGCTACTGGAAAATACACTGCAGGCCGCCGAGCGTCATGACGCCATGGAGCACGGCCTGACATGACTGGGCAACTCGGGTAGAATACGCGCTTCCGTTTTTTTCTTCTGCGAGGCCGTCATGAGCGACAAGATGAATGTCGAAAGCTTTAACCTTGATCACACCAAGGTGAAGGCTCCCTATGTGCGCCTGGCCGACGTCAAGACCGGGCTCAATGGCGACATGATCCACAAATACGATATGCGGATCTGCCAGCCCAACCAGGACCACATGGAGATGCCGGCACTGCATTCCCTCGAGCACCTCATGGCCGAGCTGTCGCGCAACCACTCGGACCGGATCGTCGATATCAGTCCGATGGGCTGCCAGACAGGGTTTTATGTGGCACTGATCAACCATGACGACTATGACGCCGTCCTGGAGCTGCTGCAAAAGACCCTGGAAGACGTACTCGAAGCCACTGAAGTCCCGGCTTGCAACGAAGTCCAGTGCGGCTGGGCAGCCAGCCATAGCCTGGAAGGTGCCAAGCAGATCGCCCGCGGCTTCCTGGCCAAACGTGACGAGTGGACCCAGGTCTTTGCCTGATGCACTCGCCCCTTTGCCGTCTTTAGCCTTGTTATTACCCCAGAGTCACTATCACGATGAAATGCATCGGCATCATCGGCGCCATGCCGCAAGAAGTGGAACACCTCGCTTCGCTGCTTCAGGATCGCCGCACCCGGACCCATGTGGGCTGTACCTTCTATCTGGGCAAGCTGCACGGGATTGATGTCATCCTGCTGCAGTCAGGCATCGGCAAGGTCAATGCCGCCGTTGGCACGACACTGATGCTCGACCTTTACCAACCCGAAGCAATCATCAATACCGGCTCTGCCGGTGGCTTCGGCGAAGGGCTGAAAATCGGCGATGTTGTCGTATCGAGCGAAGTGCGTCACCACGATGTGGATGCTGTCGTCTTTGGCTACGAATATGGCCAGGTACCACAAATGCCTGCTGCCTATCTGCCCGACCCACGCCTGGTGACTCTCGCCCGCGAGTGCGTCGAAGCGCTGAATGAAGTGAAAGTCGTAGAAGGACTGATCGCGACCGGCGACGTTTTCATGGCCAGCCTTGAGCGGGTCAACCAGGCCCGCATGCAATTTCCGACCATGCTGGCCGCCGAAATGGAAGCGGCTGCCATTGCCCAGACCTGCCACCTGTTCGGCTGCCCCTTTGTGGTAGTGCGCGCCCTCTCCGACATTGTCGGCGCTGGTGACAACCACCTCTCATTCGAGCAGTTCCTGGAACAAGCCGCTTCACATTCGGCACGCATGGTAGAGCTGATGATTGCCCGTCTGGACCAAACGCTCCCCGAAGAAAGCGTCGCGCTGGCGGTGAGCTGACACGCTGCAATAACCAGTCACTACTGTGAATAGCGTGACAAGCAACGGCCACCCGAGGGTGGCCGTTGCTTGTCACGGAACAGCTCCGGGGCTCAACCGCTTTCCTGCATTTTCCAGGTCAGCGTCTCGCCCGCCTGCAATGGCACGATGCGCTGTCCATCGCCATAGGCAAATGAAGCCGGCATGACCCACTCTTCACGCACCAATGTGATGGTGTCGGCATTACGCGGCAACTGATAGAAGTCGGGGCCGAAGTGGCTGGCAAAACCTTCCAGTCGCTCCAGGGCGCCGACTTCGTCAAATGCCATGGCATAGAGCTCAATGGCCGCCGGCGCGGTGTAGGCGCCCGCACAGCCGCAGGCTGACTCCTTGTCGCCCTGGGCATGCGGGGCGCTGTCTGTGCCGAGAAAAAACTTGCCACTGCCTGAAGTTGCCGCCTCCAGCAACGCTTGGCGATGCCGCTCGCGCTTGAGGATAGGCAGGCAGTAGTAATGCGGGCGAATCCCCCCGACCAGCATTCGGTTGCGGTTGAAAAGCAGGTGGTGAACAGTGATCGTGGCCGCCACATTGGCTGGGGCCTGAGTGACAAACATGGCCGCTTCAGCCGTGGTGATATGCTCGAACACCACCTTCAAATCAGGGTGCCTTTCAAGCAACGGCTTCAGGACCCGCTCGATAAAAACAGCTTCACGGTCAAAGATATCAATCTCGGCATCCGTAACCTCGCCGTGCATCAGCAGTGGCAGGCCCAGGCGTGCCATGGTGGCAATCGCCTCGTCACAGTGCGCCAGGTCGGTCACACCGGAATCGGAGTTGGTCGTAGCCCCGGCAGGATACAGCTTCACGGCATGCACCATGCCACTGGCTACGGCACGCTCAATCTCTTCCGCGCTGGTCTTGTCCGTCAGATACAGTGTCATCAAGGGGTCGAAGCTGCTGCCCTGTGGCAGGGCGGCCAAAATTCGCTGGCGATACGCCAAGGCTTGCTCAGTCGTCGTGATGGGCGGCAACAGGTTGGGCATGATGATCGCACGCCCCATCTGGCGGGCTGTAGCCGGGAGTACGGCGTGCAGCGCTGCGCCATCACGCAAGTGCAAGTGCCAATCGTCGGGTCGGGTCAAGGTGATAGCAGTCACGGCAAGTCCTGTCATTCATTAAATCAGATGGCAACAGAGTATACCGGAAGCCTTAGCGCCAGGGGCTACCCCTTGCTTTCGACCTACCAGGCACCCTCAGTTCAGCACAGCAGCCAGATTTGCCGTATCATTCAGCATGAGTTTATTGCAATAAGAGTCGCTGCCAATGCTTCGGGTTCGTCACTACGCCGATATCATCGCCATCCTGGCGGGTTTGATGTGGATCCTGTTTTATTGGTCGATCAGTGTGTCGGCTCGCATCGACAGTATTGAACCCACCCTGGCCGCGCTGCTCGCTTTAGGGGCCATGATTCTGGTCAGCTTCCTGCACCGGCCGTTTCGCGTTTACCTGAGCCGCTACCATGTACGCAAGCGGCGCACCGAGATGTGGATGCACATTCTGGCCCTGCCGATCACGCTGTCACTGCTGGTGGGCATGCTGATCGAAATCCTGATTGCCCCCATGGGCGGCCCGCAGAAACTCCTGCTGTTCAATGTGCTGGCCACCGCCGGGTGGCTGGTTTACGTGATGACCCTGGTGTTCAAATCCTTTCATCATCAGTGGCGCCAACGGCGCTCGCATAACAGCACCTGAGACCAATCAATCGCCTCCATCCCACCTAAAGCTACTTGCCTGCCTGCTCTTGCACTTGCAACTTGGCACGAATGAAGTCGGAATGACTGACGTGCAACAACTGGGCAAGGCGGCGAATACGATGCTCTTCCAGATGATGGGTCTCACCGTCAGCAAAGGCTAACGTCCACATCATGCGCACCAGTTCGCAGCGTTGGGGGTAGTCATAGTGCTGCTTGACCAGGCTGACGAACTGATAATGATCAACAGCTTGCTCCACCTCCTCCTGTGCCAGCTGCATCAGCTCTTTCACCTCGGCTTCAGCCAAGCCAAAACGGCGCTGCAGCAGATGCTGCAGCGCCTCAAGCTCTGCCTGGTCGGTGTGATAGTCGGCGCGCACCACTTCGCACAACAGTGCTGCAGTAGCGCGCTCCAGCGTTGGCTTGGCATCTTGAGAACGCTTGGGCTCGGCCAGAGCCTGGTGGAAAAAGCGCTGGATGGTATCAAGCATAAAACGCTCTAATAGCCCATGACGCCTGGTAACCAGGTAGCCAACGGCGGTATGGCGATCAACAAGAGAATACTCAACAAGATCGGTATCAGGAACGGGAGTATCGAGACGACGATCTGAGAGTAGCGCAGACGCGTAATGCCCACCATGAGGAATAGTACCGTTCCAAAAGGCGGTGTGATGACCCCGACCGAGAGGGTGAGCACCATCACCATGCCAAAGTGAATCGGATCGAGCCCAGCTGCCAGAGCCGCGGGTATCACAATGGGGGTAAAGATAAGGATGCTCTCGATAACCGACATAAAGCAGCCGATCAACAGGAAAAACAGGGCAAAAGCGAGCAGTAATGCAACCGTCGGCATATCCAGGCTAGCCACCTGACCCGCCAGCGCCTGAGGGATGCCGATGCGCACCAGAATCCAGCCATAAAAGCTGGAAACAGCGATTATCAGCAGAATGGCAGCACTGAACATGAGTGTGCGGCTGAATGCCTGGAACAACGCCTGCCATGTCAAATCACGGTAGATCAAACCGAGCACCACGGCATACAGCGAAGCGATGGCACCCGCTTCGGTGGGCGTGAACTTCCCGCTCCAGATGCCGCCGACAATGATAACCGGCATGAGCAAAGGAAAAAATGCGCGCTTGCCGGTGCTCAGCACCGCCCTGGCATCGAACGGTACCGGTGCGGGCATCGCCACGCGCTTCCCGGCAGCCAGCACCACCGTCATGCCCATGAACAATAGCGCCAGCAGGACACCCGGCACTATCCCCGCCAGGAACAGGGCGCCAATACTGACGTTGGCTAGCCAGCCATACACCACAAGCGCGATACTGGGGGGTAAAATCGGGCCGATAACGCTGGACGCCGCAGTAATGCCCGCGGAATACCCCGGATCGTAACCACGCTCCCGCATCGCCTTGATCTCGATGCTTCCCAGGCCTGCAGCATCAGCGACAGCTGTGCCCGACATCGTGGCGAAGATCGAGCTGGCCACCACGTTGGCATGTCCGAGGCCGCCTTTGGTGAAGCCCACTAGTGCCGTGGCGAAGTCGAAGATTCGCGTCGTGGTCGACCCTGTATTCATGATGCTGGCAGCCAAAATGAAAAGCGGAATCGCCAGCAGCGTAAAGTTGTTCAGGGTTTGCACCATGCGCAAAGACAGCAACTCAACGGGCAATCCGCCCGTCCCTGTCACGGCCAGGGCCAGAAATGAGGTGATACCAATGGCCACCACTACCGGCAGGCCAAGCATCATGAGGATCAGCAAGCCCCCGACAAAAACCATGAGTTCCTGCATCAGAAGCTCTCCTGCTCGGACTGCAATGCAGCCTGCCACGCCACAGGGCCACGCACTGCCTGCCAGGCTGTCACCAGCGCCATGCCGGCGAATGCGAGAAAAATACCGTAATAGAGATAGCTGAAGCTGATTCCCAGTGAGACGGTACGGTTATTGGCACTGGCGATGGACATGGTGATGGCGCCCCAGGCCGCCAGGGCATAGAAGCCCGTCGAGAGCAGCCCCACCAGCCGGTGCTGCACACTGCGGGCCAAGCCGCCAAGACGGTGACTGAAGAGATCTACAGCGAGATGTTCAAAGCGCACGCAAGCCGAGAGCGAGCCGAAAGCCACCGCATAGACCGCCAGCATAGACGCCACCTCTTCCGTCCACGGCATGCCCAGGCCAAGCAGATCGCGTGCCAGCACGGCGGCCACGATCAGTAGCATCACCGATGCCAGCAAGATCACACCCAGTGCATCGCAGATCAGGGTAACGCCCCGGAGCAAGAAATAAGCCACCCTATCCAGCGTGCCAAGCGGGGGCTGAGAATTAGACGTCAAGGCTCGTTCCTCCAGACAAAAACGTCAGCGGTGCCCAACAGGCCGCCGCTGACGGTCAACATGACTCAATGGACGTTATTCTTCGCCCATGGCATCCGCCATGACACCATCGGCCATCTCTGACATGATGCGCTCGATAGCCGGCATTGCCGCCTCACGGAACGCCTCGATGTCCGGCTCGATAACGGTCATGCCTGCTTTTTCCAGCTCTTCGAGATAGTACATATCCAGTTCGCGCTCCACCTCGCTGCCGTGCTGACGCGCCACATGGATCGCCTCGGTAATCAGCGCCTGGTCTTCCTCTTCCAGGCCATTCCACCAGCGCGAGCTGGCTACCCAGTTCCACGGAAACTGCACGTGGCTGGTGAGAATGAGATGGTCTTGCACTTCCCACAGACGACGCGTATAGGGCGACGACAAGGAGTTCTCGTGGCCATCGACCTGGCGGGTCTGCATGGCCAGATAGATTTCGGGTGCCGGCACGTTGACCACCTGGGCACCAATCTCCTCCCACACCTCAAGCCATACTGGCAGTGACGGCAGACGCAGGCGGAACCCCTGCAGGTCTTCGGGGGTGTGAATCGCCTTGTTAGCAGTCATGTGCCGCGGGCCGCGATGCTGGGTGCCGAAATATTTAATACCGCCCTTCTCTTCGGCAAGCTCGATGAGACTCTGACCCGAGGGACTCTCCATATAGGCGTCAACCTCATCCCAGGTCGAGAAGACGAAAGGTACGGTAATGGCATCGTACTCAGGCGCGTACTGCTGACGCCAGTTGCCGCCCGTAATGGAGATCTGGGTCTGCCCCAGATTGAGCAACTCCAGAACCGCGTTTTCACCGCCCAGTGTACCTGCAAGGAAAGGCCGCACATTGAAGCGCCCAGGGGCCTGCTCTTCCAGATACTCGGCAAAACGTTCGACAGCGGCGCTCTCCGAGCCGCCTTCGCTCATGGTGTTATTGACTTGTATCTCAATGGTGTTGGCAAGCGCGAGCGGAGCGCTCAACATGCCAAGTGCCGCCAGCGTGGCAAGCAATGACTTGCGCATGGGTGTTCTCCTGAACGTTATCGTTATGTGAAGCTAGTGTTGATGCTTGGCTGATCTTGAAACAAGCCCGAGTGATGCTCAAATCGGCTTTGATGAAGGCAGCCTTCGCCAAATACGATGCCTCGCCATTTTTGTTTCGGCCTCGGATCCGTTCGGCCAGTGTCCGCCAAGGCATGCGACCAATGGCTAATCCCCAGCCCTTGTTCAACCCGTTTTGATACTGTGTTCCCAACGGGAGAGTTCATTATGCACGAAACCACGCCCATCGTATTTATCACGGGTGCTACATCAGGAATCGGCGAAGCCTGTGCGGAAGCGTTTGCGGCAGCCGGCTGGGGCCTCGTCCTGACCGGACGGCGCCGGGAACGCCTCGAAGCCTTGCAACATCGCCTCGGTAGCACGGTGCCGACCCATATCGCGGAGCTGGACATCACTGACCGGCAGGCCATAGAGCAAAGTGTCAGCTCCCTCCCACCCCGCTTCGACACTCCCAAGGTACTGATCAATAATGCTGGCTTGGCCTTAGGCAAGGGGCCGGCACAAAGCGCGGATCTCGATGATTGGCACCGCATGATTGATACCAACATCAAGGGGCTGGTCAGCATGACGCGCCTGTTATTACCGCGACTGATCACCTATGGTGCAGGGGCTACGGTAATCAATATCGGCTCCATTGCCGGACATACCCCCTACCCGGGTGGCCATGTCTATGGTGCCTCGAAGGCTTTCGTTGAACAGTTCAGCTACAACTTGCGCTGTGATGTGAGTGCCGCGGGGGTGCGCGTGACCGACCTGGCGCCAGGCATGACTGTCAGCGAATTCACCCAAGTACGCATGCAAGGCGATCGCAGCGTTGCCGAGCGCTACTATGCCGGCACGCAACCGCTTATGCCCGCCGACGTGGCCTCACAAGCGCTGCACATCGCCGAGTTGCCGCCACACATGAACATCACCCGGCTCGAAGTCACTCCGCTGTGTCAGCAGTGGGCACCATTCAACATTTTACGCGAGACATGAGGCTTCGCTGTCAGCAAGATGATCCACCAGGTGACGTGCGATAAGCGACAACCCCGAATAGCGCCGAATACCGATCACAAGCTCTCGCTTCGCCCAGGTATCGCTCAGGGGAATGCTGCGTAGCTTGAGATCGCGCAAGTCACGGTAGATGGTTTTCTCGGGCAGAACGCCGACCCCCAGGCCGTGGTGGATCATGCGGCAGATACCATCAAAACTGCGTACCTGAATGCGCATGCGCAAAGTTTCTCCCGCCTGGCTTGCTTGTTCATGCAACAACGCCTGAAGGGAAGTGTCTTGCTGCAGACCGACAAAGTCATAACGGGTCGCTTCGTGAAACGCCAACGAATCGTAGGTCGCCAGGGGGTGATCGACCGGGGTCACCAATACGAGGCGATCGCTACGGTATGGCAGCAGCTGGAGGCTATCACACGGCACGTGGCCGGCGAAAATGCCCACGTCCGTCAACCCATCACGCACAGCTGCGATCACGTCGGAGCTGACGCGCTCTTGCAGGTCAATTTTAACTTGCGGATAGCGCTGTGAAAAAGTGCTCAGGTCGCGAGGCAGAAAAGCGATGATGGCTGAGGTGTTGGAGTGCATCCGCACGTGCCCCTTGACCCCTTCTCCATACTCGCTCAACTCGGCCGAGAGTCGTTCCAGATTCTCCAGAATACGCCGCGCATGATGGAGAAACGCATGCCCCGCCGGGGTCAGTTCCACGCCTCGGGGGCGCCGATAAAGCAGGGAGGTTCCAAAATGGGACTCAAGATCGCTGATGCGCTTGCTGACTGCCGCCAAGGCGAGATGCTCGCGCTCGGCCGCAGCCGTAAGCCGGCCTTCATCGGCAATCGACACGAAAAGCTTTAAGGTAACGAAATCGAAGCGGCGCAAAGCTGAGTCCCCCTCTAACCGATCCTGTAATGATACGGCATGGGTTCGCCAAAAACGAAATCATGCTTCCTGTTTTCTTAATTGTTGTCGCCCCGCTTCTCACTCATGCTGCTTTCATTTCGTTCAAGGAGGGCCACGCTAATGCTACCGGAAGAACGCCGCCTGCCACTCGACGGGTTGAAGGTTCTGGAGTTGGGGCAATTGATTGCCGGCCCCTTTGCCACCAAATTGCTGGGTGAATTCGGCGCCGATGTCATCAAGATCGAGCCACCGGGAACCGGAGATCCGCTTCGTCGCTGGCGAATGATCGAGGAAGGCACCTCGCTCTGGTGGCATGTCCAGACCCGTAACAAGCGCTCGGTATCCCTTGATCTACGCAGCGAGGAAGGCCAGGACCTGGTACGCCGCTTGGTTGCAGAAGCGGACATCCTGGTGGAAAACTTTCGTCCCGGCACCCTGGAGGGTTGGGGGCTCGGTTGGGACGCGCTCAGCACCATCAACCCGGGACTGATCATGGTGCGCATATCCGGCTATGGCCAAACCGGCCCCTACCGGGACAAGCCCGGCTTCGGCGTGATTGGCGAGGCCATGGGTGGTCTGCGTTACCTGACCGGCCATCCGGGGCAACCTTCTGTACGGGTCGGCGTCAGCATCGGCGACTCGCTCTCCGCGCTGTATGCCGTGATTGGCGCTTTGCTGGCACTCCAGGAGCGGGGCCGCAGCGGCAAGGGTCAAGTGATCGATATCGCCCTGTATGAATCGGTTTTTGCCATGATGGAGAGCCTACTGCCGGAGTACGATGCCAGCGGCGAGAGCCGTCAACCCAGTGGCAGTGCCCTGCCAGGCATCACGCCGTCGAACGCCTACCGTACCTGCAATGGCGATTACGTGCTGATCGCTGGTAATGGTGACAGCATCTTTAAACGCCTCATGCAGGTAATCGGACGCTCCGATCTCGCTGACGACCCTGCTCTTGCGCATAACGATGGCCGCTCACAGCAAGCAGAACGGATCGACAACGCCATCGAAGCCTGGACCCTCACCCGCACCCGTGACGAGATTCTCAGTCAACTCGATGCCGCGCGAGTCCCTGCCGGCTACCCCTATACGGCCGCCGATATCGCTCACGACCCTCACTACCTTGCCCGTGAAATGATTCAGAGCCTGACGCGCCCCAATGGCAAGCCCCTCAAGGTACCCGGCGTATTGCCCAAGCTGAGCGCCACCCCTGGCCGGCTTGGCAACGGCGGACCCACGCTCGGCCAGCATACCGACGAAGTGCTCGACGAGCTGGGGATAGATACCGCTACACGAGACAAACTGCGCCAGGCCGGCATCATCTGATGGGTGCTGGCGAACGCGAGGCTAGCAAACGCGAGGAGAGTTGCATGACCACATTGCAAATCAACGAGGTGGCACCCCGGGATGGCCTGCAGATCGAGGCCCGATTCGTTCCCACCGAGGCGAAAATTCGCCTCATCGACGCGCTCTCGGCCACAGGGCTGGCACGCATCGAGGCGACCTCTTTTACCTCGCCCAAGGCGATTCCCAACCTGCGCGATGCCGAAGAGGTGGTGCGCGGTATTCAGCGCCGGGCGGGCGTAGGCATCACCGTGCTGGTACCCAACCTGCGCGGCTGCGAGCGAGCCTTGGCCTGCGGCGTCGACGAGATCAATCTCGTCATGTCGGCCAGCGACTCCCACGGCCTCGCCAATCTACGCATGACTCCCGAGCAGTCGCTTGAGCGTTTCACTGACATTCTCGCCGCCACCCAAGGCAGCGGTGTCTTCGTCAACGCCTCGTTGTCAACCAGTTTCGGCTGTCCGTTCGAAGGCGCTGTTCCTCAGGCACGCGTGCTGGAACTGGTAGAGCGCTTGCTCGCTCTAGGCGTTGAAGGTATTACTCTGTGTGATACGACGGGCATGGCCAACCCCGATCAGGTCGCTAGACTGTGTGAGTCGGTGCGGTCACAGTGGCCCGCTACGCCCTTTACGTTACATTTTCACAATACTCGCGGCATGGGGCTGGCCAATGCGCTGGCGGCCTGGCAGGCCGGGATCGTGCGGTTTGATGCGGCACTGGGCGGACTGGGCGGTTGCCCCTTTGCTCCTGGCGCCACCGGCAACGTTTGTACCGAGGATCTGGTACATATGTTTGAACAGATGGGCGTGGCGACCGGTGTCGATCTCGACGCTCTGCTTGCCGTGTCCGCGACGCTACCCGAGCTCGTCGGCCATGCCACTCCCGGCCAGGTGGTCAAGGCGGGCAAGGCCGACCGACGCTACCCCATGCCGCAGCGTTAATGCTGGACGCCGGGCCGAGCGTGCCGTTCAGCAAACGTGCATTGACAGGAGTCTTTCATGTCCCGCTTTGCCGACTACTTGACCGGCCCCGGCCCGGACAACCCCTTTCCCGGCATCAAGGTGCTGGAGCGGCGTATGGGCCGCGAGATCCCCCACCGCCTGGGCTCCAACGAAGGGCTGGATATGCCCCACCACGCATTGCGTGAGCGCTTTGGCGATGCCATGACCGAACATGTCTACTGTTATGGCGACTCGGAAGCCTTGGGCCTGCGCCAGCGGTTGGCTTCGCTTTACGGGTTGCCGCTGGAAGCTACCCTGGTGGATGCTGGCGCCGACAGCTTGATCGCATTAGCACTACGTACCGTGGCCACCCCAGGCTGTACGGTAGTCAGTGCGGGCGGCACCTACCCCACCTTCGGCTACTTCGCGCAGGCTCAAGGCTGTCGGCTGGTTGAGCGTCCCTATCGAGAGGCCCCGGGGCTGCTGGCACCTGACTTTGACGCACTGCTGGCCAGTGCCCAAGAACATCGAGCCCGGCTGGTTTATATCGCCAACCCGGATAATCCTAGCGGTCATCTACATGGTGATGATGAAATTCGCCAGCTACGCGCAGCGCTACCCCAGGATTGCTGGCTGTTGCTTGATGAGGCCTATCACGACTTTCGTGACGACGCGAACTCGGCTTTCGGCCGCGAGGTGCTGCCTGGCGTGATTCGCTTGCGCACACTGTCAAAAGCACACGGTTTGGCTGGATTACGTGTCGGCTATGCCATTGCCGAGCCCGAAACCCTCGCCATGATGATGAAGGTGCGCATTCACTATGCCGTCTCCACGCTTTCCCAGGCCGTGGCTGAAACCGTGCTTGACCGGCATGACGAAGTAACGACGCACATTGCTGACGTAAAGCGGCGTAGAGAAGCATTGGCCGGGCATTTTCGCCAACTAGGCGCCGAGGTGTTACCTAGCGCCACCAACTTCATTGCCCTGCGCCTGCCCAGTGCCGAGCTGGCAGGCAGGCTCAACCAGGAGCTACTGGCAGCGGGCATACTCATCGCTCGCCCCGCCCACCCTGACCTGGGCCACATTTTGCGTATCACGGCGGTAGAGGATGCTCTGGAGCCAGGGCGCTTCGAGCTTCTGGAGCAAGCCTTGAAGCACGCCTAAGCACAATTGACCGCGTCAACTTGTCTAGGGCATTCTCCCTAGCGGATTGCTCCAATAAAGGAAAACCAATAATGAAAATGTTTGCACGCAGCACGCTCGCACTCAGTGTGGCCCTCGCATTGACCTCCGCCGCCCACGCTTCCGATTTCGAGGACATGGATCCGGTGACTCTGCGCCTGGCCCACGTGGTCAATGAGCAGGATGGCTTTCATATTGCTGCGGTGAAGTTCCAGGAGCTGGTCGCCGAGCGTACTGAAGGGGCTGTGAGCATCGATCTCTACCCCAACGCCTCCCTCGGTGATGAGCGCACTCTGCTGGAAGGCATGCAGATCGGCACCGTCGACATGGGTGTGATTACCAACGGCCCTGTGGCCAATTTTGTGGAAGAAATGGCGGTATTCGAGTTGCCGTTCCTGTTTCCCTCGCCGGAAGCCGCTTACGAGGTACTCGACGGCAAAATTGGCCAGGAGTTGCTCGACAAGCTCGCCGAGGTCAACCTCAAAGGCCTCGCCTACGCTGAACGCGGCTTTCGCAACCTGACCAACAGCCAGCGTGCGGTACACAGTCCTGAAGACCTTGATGGCCTGCGCATTCGTGTCATGGAAAACCCTGTCTATATCGATACCTTCCGCGAGCTTGGCGCCAATGCCATTCCCATGGCCTGGACCGAAGCGTTGACTGCCATGCAGCAGGGCACCATCGACGGCCAGGAAAATCCGGTCAACGTCATTCACTCGTTCAATCTGCATGAAACTCAGGATTACATGACGCTGTCGCGCCACACCTACGCTCCGGCGCTTTTTGTCATGGGTATGCCCGCCTGGAACCAGTTGCCCGAAGCAGCCCATGAAGTTCTGCTTGAAGCTGCACAGGAAGCTGCAGAGTACGAGCGCCGCGTCAATGCTGAAATGGAAGCCGACCAGCTTGATGAGTTGCGTGCCGCGGGCATGGAAATCGTCGAGGATCCCGACCTGGAGGCGTTCCAGGCAGCCATTCAACCCGTCTATGACACCTACGGGGAACAGTTTGGCGACTACCTGACACGCATTCAGGAGGCGATCAAGTAAGTGAGCTCTCCGCAGCACGCCGTCGCAGGCCTGCTGCAGCGTAGCGAACGTTTTCTCGACGCCGTCATTCAGCCCATAGTGTTTCTGGGTATGGCGGCGTTGATCGGCGTGATCACGCTGCAGATCGTCTCCCGGGTCTTTTTCACTGCAGTGAGCTGGACAGAGGAGGTAGCGCGCTTCCTGCTGATCTGGATCACTTTCCTCGGCGCCACGCTGGCCTTTCAGCGTGGCCGCCATATCGCCGTCACCTTCATCGTCGACGCCTTGCCCTTGCGCCTGGCACAACTGGCGCGTATCGCTGCGGTAGCGGTAGCCTTGTGCTTCATGCTCGCGCTGGTGGTAATCGGCTATCGCTATATGCAGGTGCAGAGCTTCCAACGCTCGGCTTCGTTACGCCTGTCAATGACTTACGTCTATGCCGTGATCCCTGTCTCCGCCGCGATCATGGCCTGGTATGCCTTGATCGATATTGTCGAACTCATTATCAAAGGCCCCCATGCGGGTACTACCGGCAGCGGTACGGCAGAGGAGCCTCCGCCATGACCGCTCTGTTGTTCGTACTGTTTTTTGCTTTCATGCTGCTCGGTGTGCCGATCGCGCTCGCCATCGGTGCCAGCACGCTGCTCGCCCTCAACGCTCAGGGCGTGCCGCTGATGGTGGTGACCCAGCAGATGTTCCAGGGCATCAACTCCTTTGCCTTGGTCGCGGTGCCGATGTTCATCCTCGCCGGCGACCTGATGGCCCAGGGCCAAGTGAGCAAGCGCCTGGTCGACTTCGCCGATTCGCTATTCGGCTTCCTGAAAGGTGGGCTTTCCATCGTCTCGGTGGGTGCCGGCATGTTCTTCGCCGCCATCTCCGGTTCCGGCGCCGCCACCACGGCCGCGGTGGGTTCGAGCCTGGTACCGGAACTCAAGCGCAAGGGCTACGATCCGGCGGCGGCAGCCAGCCTGATCGCCGCCAGCGGCACCATCGGCGTGGTAATCCCGCCTTCGGTACCGATGATCATCTACGCCGTCATTGCTCAGCAATCGGTGTCCAAGCTGTTTCTCAACGGTATTGTCCCGGGCATCTTGATGGGCGCTGGCCTGGCAGCGATTGCCATCACACAGGCCTATCGGCGCAACTACCCACGCGGTACCGCGCTGTCGCTGTCCACGATCTGGCGCACTTTCAAGAGCGCCAGCTGGGGCCTGATGACCTTGGTGATCATTCTCGGCGGTATCTTTTCGGGCATCTTTACGCCGAGCGAAGCGGCGGTAGTGGCAGTCAATTATGCCCTGCTCGTTGCGTTGTTCGTTTATCGTGACCTGACCCTCACCGACATCTACCGCATTCTGATCCGCTCAGCGATTACCACGGCGGTGATCATGCTGGTCATCGCCACCTCGGCGGTGCTGAGCTGGACGCTCTCCAGTTGGCAGGTGCCCGGGGCTATTGCCCAGACAGTCCTATCTCTCTCGACCAATCCCTACGTCATCATGCTATTGGTCGTGATGGTCATCCTGCTCACCGGTGTCTTTATCGAAACGGCCAGCGCCCTAATCATCCTTACGCCGGTGTTGCTGCCACTGGTGAGCCAGCTCGGCATCGACCCCGTCCACTTCGGCATCATCATCGTGGTAGGCCTCGCCATCGGCATGATCACTCCGCCAGTGGCAATCAACCTTTACGTCGCCTCATCGGTAACGCAACTGCCACTGGAACGCATTACGCGCGCTATCCTGCCCTATCTGCTGGGCCTGATCATTGTGCTGCTGCTGGTGGTCTATGTGCCGATTCTACTGGGCTGGTCGGGGTGAGGCGGCTTATTTTCTTGACGCTCCCGCAACTCGGCCTCAGGCTTACTGCACGACCCATCCACTGCAGGGACTTATCACGTGACCTCCATGCTGCTGCGCTCCGCCCTCCTTCCCCTTGGCCTTGCTCTGCTCGCAGGCTGCACTACCTACACCTATGAAGACGGCAGTCAAGAAACGCTCTGGGGCGTGCCCGCCGAGGAGGAGACCCGGCGCTACGAAGAGGATCGTCAGGCTGAGGGAGTGCGCTATCGCATTCCGGGCCAGGTCGAGCCGGAACGAAACGATCCCATCAGTGATGGCGATCCAATTCGTGATGACGACTCAATTACTGATGACGGCGTAACACCACGCTGAGATTGTTGGCTGGCATCTCAACGGCCCGCTCAAGCATGAAACCATGTGGCTGTGCTTCATTCACGACGCGCTCGAGGTCGCGCACTCCCCAGCGGGGATCGCGGGCCTTGAGGTCGGCATCGAAGGCAGCATTGCTCGCTGCCGTGTGCTTGCCGTTACGGCGATACGGCCCATAGAGAAAGAGTACTCCACCTTGTCGCAGCCGCTGTGCCGATTGATCCATGAGGGCTTCGGTCACTTCCCAGGGTGAAATATGTATCAGATTGATCGCCACCACCGCATCAAAGGGGCCGGCCGGCCAGATGCTGGTTACATCGAGCGGTAGCGGTTCACGCAAATTGACGAGACCCGCCTGCTCACGCCAGGCGGAAATCGACTCACGCGCTGCAGCGTTAGGATCACTGGGTTGCCATTCCCAGCCCGGCATGGCCGCAGTACAGTGCACTGCATGTTCACCACTACCACTCGCCACTTCCAATACGTTCGCCTGCTCAGGCAATACGCTACGTAATACATCCAGGATAGGCTGACGATTGCGAGCCGCCGCCGGGCTCTCCATGCGACGTGCCATATGTATATCCTTAAGCTTGTCCAGACCAAGGCGCCCAGCATGGTCGGACGCCGCACAAGACGAGACTCCCGCGATTTTGCGCTTTTCGCAAGCTACCTACTTGTCGACGTCTCTTCCTCATTTCAAATTGACGCCTGACCCGGGCTCTGGACCAAGGTATGATACCCCGGCCCCAGCGAGTCTCACTGGGGCTTTCATCTGCTTACAGGCAGGAAAAGATCACACTTCAGACCAAGAGCCGTAAATGAATGCCATTGTCTTGGCCATCCTGGTGATGGTCACCTTGAGTCTTGCGCGCATATCCGTCGTGTTTGCCTTGATCATTGCCAGCCTCGTTGGAGGCATGGTAGCCGGCATGCCACTCAGCGACATCCTTGATGCTTTCAACGAGGGGTTGGGTAACGGTGCTACCATTGCCCTCTCCTACGCCGTGCTCGGCGCCTTCGCCGTCGCCCTGTCACGCTCCGGCGTTACTGAATTGCTGGCCGACCGGGCAATACACGGACTACACCTGGCTGACCAGCCCAAGAGCCGACGCTGGATCATCTTTACTCTACTGGGTGCGCTGCTTGCTGCAGCCATCAGCTCGCAAAACCTGGTTCCGGTTCATATTGCCTTTATTCCGGTCCTGGTCCCCCCCCTATTGAAGCTAATGAACCACTTGCGTCTGGACCGTCGTGCCGCCGCCTGTGTCATCACCTTCGGCATTACCGCTCCTTACATGCTGTTGCCGGTAGGCTTTGGGTCGATTTTTCTCAATGACATTCTGCTCGCCAATATCAATGAGAGCGGTGCCGCGCTCGGCCTGGAGGTCACCCGCGGCATGGTACCTCTGGCCATGCTGATTCCTATTGCCGGCATGCTGGTCGGTCTCGCCGTGGCGGTGCTGTTCAGCTATCGCAAGCCCCGCGACTACCAGGATATCGACCTGTCCCGCGGTGAAGAAACGCCTGCCGAAGCGGCACGACATCTTGCGCCGTGGCAGATAGTGGTACTTGTCGCCGCACTGATCGGCACCGTCACGATTCAGCTTCTCTCCGGCTCGATGGTAATGGGCGGCCTGTTTGGCTTCGCCTTGCTATCCGTGAGCGGGGTATTCCGCTGGCATGAACAGGACGATATCTTCACCGAAGGTATGCGCATGATGGCGCTAGTCGCCTTTATCATGATTAGTGCGGCAGGATTTGCCGGCGTCATGCAGGCAACTGGCGAAGTGCCGGCACTGGTGGAAAGCTCAACGGAGTTGATTGGGGACAACAAGGGCTTGGCGGCGCTGATCATGTTGCTGGTAGGGCTCTTCATTACCATGGGCATCGGTTCATCGTTCTCCACGATTCCCATCATCGCCGCTCTCTATGTTCCCCTGGCCTTGAGCTTCGGCTTCTCGCCCATGGCAACCATTGCTTTGATCGGAACCGCCGCTGCCCTTGGCGATGCCGGCTCGCCGGCCTCCGACTCAACGTTGGGACCAACTGCAGGACTCAATGCCGACGGTCAACATGATCACATTTGGGGCACCGTAGTTCCCACTTTTGTGCACTACAATATCCCGCTGATCATTTTTGGCTGGATAGCAGCGATGATCCTCTAAGCTATTTTGGCTTCCTTCATTGCACCCGATACAACAGCCGCCCCACTGGCGGCTGTTGCATTTCATGCCGACAGCATGGGTTGGCTACCCAAAATGCCGACGCCATTGGCGTCATGAGTAGACAGCGCTTTCGCGAGGCTTGACGCCGCATCCCTTGAGAATCACCCGGGTCAGGAAATGGGTGATCCGCTCAACGTCCTCTTCGGCAATCTCCTCCTTGCCGGTAATCCCCAGTACCTGTGCCTCGAAGTCGGCGTAGTGCTGGGTTGCTGACCAGATCAGGAAAATCAGCGAAACCGGGTCAACCGGGTCCATCCGCCCCTGCTCCGCCCACTGCTCCAGAATTCTGGCCCGGGCCTGTACCCAATCACGTAACTCGCCGCACAGGTACTCCTGCAAAAAGGGTGCTCCACCCAGTATCTCGGCAGCAAATAGTCGCGAGCCTTCCGGGTGACGGCGTGACAGCTGCATTTTGCTGCGAATAAATGCCTCCAGCACCTCAGCCGGGTCATCCTCTACGCTGATATCGTCGAGCAGCGCATTCCAGCGCGCCATCATGCGCTCCAGCAAGCGTATGTAGAGCCCTCGCTTGCTACCCATATAGTAGAGCACGTTGGATTTGGGCAATCCTGCCTCTTCCGCGATGGCCTGAACACTCGCCCCACGATAGCCGAATCGGGCAAAGATCCGCTCGGCAGCTTCGAGGATATCGCGCTCGTTACGCGCACGCACCGCACCCGTGCTGTCACTGCCTGGTGGGGAAGGCTGTAGCTTTGTCGCTTCGCTCAGGTCGTTCATCGACTCGTCTCTGCGCTATCGGAATGAAAATGAAGGCTGGAGAAGGGCATCTAGAGTGCCTCATGCCCATACCCCTTGCCAATACGACCATGGCAAACCAGCACACGAGGCATGCTCTGATTCTGGCAGGAATACACCTTACGTCGGCTTGCAATACGCGACATTCTGTCTCAAGCTGCAAGCAACCTGACCATTTGGTCAACTGAAGTCTTGGACATCGACTCGCTCGAATCGCATTTTTTACAACATCCACAAGAGACACGGCGATGATAGATTTCGTGCTCAACGGGCAGCCCCGCCAATGCGAGGCCACCCCCGATACCAGCGTACTTGAGCTGCTGCGTGAAACACTCGGCGCCACAGGTACCAAGGAAGGCTGCGCTACAGGAGACTGCGGCGCCTGCACGGTAGCCATTGGCGAACCCGGCTCCGACGGCAAGTTACGCTACCACAGCGCCAATGCCTGCATCACGCCTGCCCATCAACTGCAAGGACGCCATCTGGTAACAGTAGAGGGTCTCGCCGAGGGCAATGCCCTGCACCCCGCCCAGGCCGCCATGGTCGAATGCCACGGCAGTCAATGCGGTTTCTGTACACCAGGCATCGTCATGTCGCTATTCACTCTGCATGAGCAGCAGCGCCACGCCCCGGCACCGCTGACACAGCAGCGTCTTGAAGCAACTCTAGGCGGCAACCTCTGCCGCTGCACAGGATATCGGCCAATTCGTGACGCCGCCCTTAGCATGGCATCTCACGCTGATAACCGCCCGGCATGGCTCGATGCTGCCGCGCCCCGGGATAAAAAACCGCATGCCTTTAACCTCGACACCGGCTTCATGCAGCCAACCACTCTCGCCGAGCTGACGGAGTGCCTGAAACAGCATCCCAAGGCACGCCTGGTGGCAGGCGGCACTGACCTATGGCTGGAAACCACCCAGCGCCTGGCGCGTTTCCCCCATGTTATCGACGTCACTCGGGTAGCAGAGCTCAACCTCATTGAAGAAGCCACTCCGGAAGAGGGTCTCCAGGGTTGGTGGATCGGCGCTGCGGTCAGCTATTCACGTCTTGAACCCTTGCTGGCGGAGCATTACGACGCCTTTGCTCACTTGCTGCATCGCCTGGGCTCCCAGCAAGTGCGCAATCGCGGCACCCTGGGTGGCAACATCGCCAACGCCTCTCCTATTGGCGACACCCCACCGGTATTGCTGGCGCTAGAGTCACGTTTGCGTCTGGTGGGTCCCCAGGGAGAGCGCGAACTGCCGCTCGCAGACTTTTTCCTCGACTACAAGCGCACCGCATTAAAAGAAGGCGAAGCAATCCGGGCGGTTTTCCTGCCCCGCCCCACTGCGAAACAAAACCTCAAAGTGTGGAAACTGTCGAAACGGCGTGAGGATGACATTTCCGCCCTTCTGGGTGCTTTTGCCTGGCGCCTGGAGGACGGCGTGATGCGTGACGTGCGCCTGGCCTTCGGTGGCATGGCGGCGATTCCCAAGCGGGCTGCCCGCGCAGAGGCTGCT
>Ga0209075_1001653_pt1 | contig 20827 bp, 22 predicted proteins | sample Stecom2011_FD_187523 | JGI IMG/M metagenome (GOLD analysis project Ga0209075, IMG submission 187523) | Agricultural soil microbial communities from Utah to study Nitrogen management - Steer compost 2011 (SPAdes) (version 2) | ecosystem: Environmental > Terrestrial > Soil > Agricultural land...
ATTCGTCCCAATTTTCAGGCACGCATCCCTGCATCACATTACGACAGACATTCACTCAATATTTCAAGATAAACGACATTTTCTGGCACGAGTTTCGCACAACATCCTTCCCCATTTTTTGCACAATATTCGTCCTAATTTTCTGGCACAATTTTCGCACCGTGTCCCCTCTGCTCTCCGCACAGTCTCTCCTCTGCTTTCCGCACAGTCTCTCCTCTGCTTTCCGCACCGTGTCCCCTCCACTTTTCGCACCGTGTCCCCTCTGCTCTCCGCACAACATCTCTAACTCGCATCCCAGCATCGTAGCGATTCCTTGTGTTTTATATAATTTTCAAATGAATGATTTCAAAAAATGCTTGCTTTAACACTTAAATTTGGTATCTTTCTTAGCGGTCTAGTCGTTTTAAGTCTCTTGAAATGGCAACAGTGGATTGATTTCAGTTTTATTTTAGCATTTCTTCGGAGTCACTATGAAAATAGCAGTTATTGGTGGTGCGGGTTATATTGGCTCGCATACAGTCAGGGAACTTTTAGATGGTGGGCACCAAGTTTTTGTTTTTGATAATTTATCTTCGGGCCTAAAGCAAAATTTATTCCCCGACGCTCACTTTTTTCATGGTGATATTTTAAATCGAGAAGATCTGGCTATTTTTTTTAACAAAGTCCAGCCCGAAGGGGTAGTGCATTTAGCGGCTTTAAAAGCAGCTGGCGAATCCATGACCCATCCAGAGAAGTTTAGCACCCAAAACATAGTCGGCTCCCTCTATTTAATACAACAAGCGGTGGCCTCCAAAGTACGCTATTTTGTGTTTTCTAGCTCTGCGGCTGTTTATGGTGCTCCTCAATACAATCCCATCGACGAAAACCACCCTACAAATCCAGAAAATTATTATGGCTACACTAAACTCTCCATTGAAAATCATTTGGCATGGTACAGCCGCTTAAAAGGCCTTCACTTTGCAGCTTTACGCTATTTTAATGCCGCAGGCTACGACCCCAATAGTCGAATCATTGGCTTAGAGTCTAATCCATCTAACTTAATTCCTGTGGCAATGGAAGCCCTCACAGGCAAAAGAAAAGAGCTTTTGATTTTTGGAAACGATTACCAGACTCCCGATGGCACTGGAGTTCGAGACTATATTCATGTGACCGATTTAGCAGTGGGTCATCTAATGGCTTTTGATTATTTAAAAAAACAGAAACAAAATTTAATTGTGAATTTAGGGACCAATGAAGGTGCCAGCGTTTTAGAAATCGTTCAACACGCTCAGCAAATCACAGGTAAAATACTGCCACATCGAATTGTAGATAGACGCCCCGGAGACCCTGATTCTTTAGTTGCAAACCCACAAAAAGCAATGGATATTTTAGGCTGGCAACCCAAATACTCCGACTTAAAAACTATTTTAGAAACCACTTGGAAGGCTTATCAAGCTAATTTATAAAGAACTAAAACAATACATCAAAGCACTCGTTGTTTCTTAATTTTTTTGAAGAGCATCTTTTAAATTCACTCCATTTTCTAATTTTTTTAATACACTCCTAAAAAAACATTTGTGTTTTTACTACTTTAAATAAATACTTTCTACTTTTAAGACTTTTTTATGGTCTAATTGTTTAATGAAGTGCGACCTCTTTAAAGCACTCAAACCAAAGGATTTCATTTTATGTGGGCAATTTTAGCTCTGGGTTCTGCTTTTTTTGCAGCTTTAACTTCTATTTTAGCAAAAATCGGTATCGAAGGCATGAGTTCTAACTTGGCAACGGCTATTCGTACTGTGGTTGTTTTGGTGATGGCATGGGGAATTGTGTTTGCCACTGGTGCACATAGCGGCATTCAAAATATCACTCAAAAATCCTGGATTTTTTTGACGCTTTCTGGCATTGCAACGGGGCTTTCTTGGTTGTGTTATTTTAAGGCTCTGCAAATAGGAGACGCTAGCCGCGTAGTCCCCGTCGATAAGTTCAGCGTAGTGATCACCATGATTTTGGCTTTTACTGTTTTGGGAGAGGCACTCACTGCTAAGACTATAGCGGGAGGGGCTTTAATTACGCTTGGCACTTTAGTTTTGATCCTTTGATTCAACTGTTTTTAACATTTATCGTTCATTTTAAAACAAAAAACCTCCTAAATAGGAGGCTTTTTTTAATCTATTTTATGAATTTATTTGAGAGTCGAAACTTGGACATCCCATGACTGACCATTCAAACCAATGCGATAATTATTGGTATTTTGAACCGCCATATTGCTAGTGTTTGCAGCAGGAGCAGGTGCTGGACTTGCTACTTTAGCATTAGGGTCTTTTTTAGGAACGCCTATTTTTCGATCTCCTTTTAAGAAATCAATCCCCTTATTACCACCTCTGGTATTTAGGGCACCTACAATGAAAATATTTTCATCAGTCACAGGGAGATTGTTTTCTTCTAAGAGTTTTTTGGCTTTTGGAATACCTGGTTCAATTATGTCTGCAGCACAAGTCACACCTGGATGAGCAACAGAAAATGGTTCTAATTGAAGCTGTTCTGCAGCTATTTTTACTAATTCTGCATCTGGTTCAGTTGGAGTTTTTCCATAATAACCAAGGATCATTTTACCATAACCCTCTGTCATTTTGGCCCAAGTGTCTAAACCTTTACTTTTGTTTACAGTATTCACAAAAGCTTGTTGGAAATAAAACTGAGAAACCGGAGTCACAGAAGCAGCAAAACCACCACGACTCACACATTCACTCATATTGGCAATCACTTGATCGTATAGGTGGAATGTTTTAGTTTCACGCATCATCAGCGTATTTGCAGTTAAAGCACCACCTGGCATGGGTGAGAATATAACATCTGTAGAAATTTGCAAAGCCTCGGGTGGGAATTCATAATCTTTTAAGCATTCCACGGCCACATTGTTGGCTTCCATAATCTTGTGTATTTGATCATCGACAATGCCATCTCCCAAAGCCAATTTGTAGTCACTCCCCTTAAGGGCATGGTATAGAGAAAACAAGTCAGGTTGCCCTGTACCACCAGAAAGAGGTTTTCTTGCCAAATCCACTCCATCTGCTCCCCCTTCGATAGCAGAAACATATTGCATCACACCAGTACCACAGGTATCGTGAGAGTGCATACGAATTTCTACATCTTTACCGAGCAATTGACGAGCTAATTTAATAGTTTCGTACACTTTGTTTGGGTTACAAGTTCCAGAAGCATCTTTGAAACAGATAGAAGAATATGGAATCCCTGCATCTAAAATGTCACGAAGAGTTTTGATATAAAACTCTGGATCATGTGCACCGGTACAACCTAATGGAAGCTCCATCATAGCAATCACGACTTCGTGTTCAAGACCGGCATCGTGGATACATTGCCCAGAATAAATAAGATTGTTGACATCGTTTAAGGCATCAAAGTTACGAATACGAGTAATGCCATGCTTTTTAAACATATCTGCATGGAGTTTGATCATGTCTTTGGGTTGAGCCTCTAAAGCCACCACATTGATACCACGAGCCAAGGTTTGAAGACGGATATCTGGACCAACTACACGACGAAATTCATCCATCATATCAAAAGCGTCTTCTCCAACATTTTGGTAAAGGGCTTGGAAACGAGCACCACCACCAGCCTCAAAATGTTTGATACCCGCATCACGAGCAGCCTCAACCGCAGGTATAAAATCTTTTGTGAAAGCACGAGCTCCGAAGATGGACTGAAAACCATCACGGAAAGAAGTATCTTGGAAGCTTATTTTTTTCATCTATGTTTTCCTGTAGGGTTCGTCACCCGGTCTATTGTTTCAATAGCGTTTTATTTCACTATTAGCTTATCAATACAAAATATAGAAAAAAACAAAACTTATGGCTCAAAGAATTACCCGCATGCCGGCTTTTTATATGACTTTGTTGAATTAAAGAGTTGAAGACCGCTTCTTGAATGCACAAATTTATTTTTCTCTTCTAACTCAAGTTGTCAATGGCTATGGATGCTTTTAAAAATACCACAAAAACTTCTTCTTAATAAATCCTATGCTCCTTTTGATTTCGTCCTTAAGATTGAAGTTCAATGACAGAAGCAAGGTCTTTTATTACTTTATGAAGCCCTTGAAATTACAATAGCACCATTCGCATTATACTTTCTGTTTTACACTACTAAACACTCATAAATATCTTTTTTTATACTCAGTTTATTATATTTAGTTTATGAATGAGTCTTGTCCTTTTTGCACTGCTACCGTTTCTACTATAAAAATACACCGCTTTGTTTTGCGTATTTGCCCAAAGTGTTTTTCTACTTTTTTCTCTTCCAATAAAACTATGAGCTTTAGACAGGAAATTTCTGATGCTACTAGAAATCTTTGGTTAAAATCTCTAAAAGAAAAAGACCTTAAAGACCCTCCATATGAATCTATAAAATGCTTAGATCATGGAGAAGTTTTAATCGACGCTAAATTACCAGACTATGGTATCGATGCAAAGGTCACCACTTGCTGTGACTTATTCCATTTAACACCCTCTTTAACGATGCAAATATTAGAAAGGACTTTACAATTCCCTTCTCACAAAAATGCTCCAAAAAAGCACATCAAACACCACTTCTTTTTTATTCGTGCCCTAGATAAAATATTATCTAAGTTTTTTGCAGAAGATAATCTCGAAGAGGACCCTTTCGAATTTATTCAGTACGACCATCACTTTAAGGATATTTTAGGCCCTAGACTATGAGAAAACTATACTCTATTTTAGCTGGATTCACTGTTTTTGCTTTAATTGTTTACGCTCTACTCCCCAACCGTGAGTTTTCTGAATCTATTTACCCACTCCCTTTTAATACTACCGTTTCTTTTTACGATGACCAAGCAGATGGTGGAACTTCTGTTGCTGGAATTTCCATGATTGATTCTTCTTTTGTTTTTAAATGCAAGCTGCATGGTGACAATGAAAAGCCTGCATGGTGCGGTCTAATATGGGATTTTAATTTAAACCAACAATACAGCTATAGAAATTGGACTTTTGTAGATTCTCTTATCTTAAACATTAAAACTGAAAACATCAACGAAATGATTATTAAAGTATGGGCCTATGATCCAGATGTCACAGACGAACAAGTCAAAACATCTTTTAGGCCATTAATAAAAGAAATCCCGTTAAAAGGAGGGGTAGAAAGAATTTCTGTCCCTATGGAGTTTTTAAGAGTCCCCGATTGGTGGTATCAACAAAATAATGTGAACGAAAACTTAAAACAACGCCACCAAGGCTCTATCGCACGCTTTGAAATTACACCTGGATGGGAAGTCAAAAGAGACCAAGACTTCCAGATAGAAATCATCTCCATCGAGGCTAAGGGCTTAAGCAACTTAGCATTTGGAATTTTATTGTTTTTCTTTTTAGTGGTTTTTTCTATAGCCATAGGCTATCAAAATAAAATGAGAAGATGAAGCTTTTTTTCAAACATTGTGCTTTAGGTCTTATTGTTTCAGTAGCATTCATTTTAATTTGGATTTTTTTTCAAAACCAAGAACTCGTTTGGTATCCTAAGCCTCTAAACTCACATTTTGAAACTCACTCTATCGATGATAGTTTTTGGGGTGGTAGTTCTTCTGCAAAAATAACACAAACTGACTCCAGCATCCTCACCAGTGTACTGGTTCGTTCTGGAACGGCTTATCCATACGCCGGACTTGCTATAGAACCCTTATCCGACGCTCAAAAGCTTTCTGGTCACTTTTTTAATTTCAAAAAATTCGACTCTTTACAAATAGAATTAAACACCAAGTACATGAAGGAAGTACAGCTTAGACTCATCACTCACGATCCACAAAACACCAATCTCGAAAAACCCTTTTCTGCAAGAGTTTTAGTTTTCCACACTCCTACAGACAAACTCTTTCAAAAACAAAACATTGCAATTTCTGACTTTAAAGTTCCAGAATGGTGGTTTGAATTCAACAATAAAAAAGAGCTCGACACCTTAGCTTACTTAAATAGAGGTCTAAAATTAGAGATTCTTAGTGGTTACGGCACCATGTTAGGCATAGAAGATGAAATTGAAATAAAAAAAATCATCTTTTTTGGAAAAAACCACTCATTAAAAAGAATTTTAATTGTTATGTTTTTACTCACTAGCGCTTTCAATATATTCTTTTACAAAAAAACCAAACGCATTGCAAAAGAATAAAACTTCTTTTTCTAAAGCTACAATCTTTTATGTAGGAAACTTTATGACCAAAAAATGGACCACCGATAAAATCATGCAATTTATTTTGGCTGCGATTTTATTATCCATTTCTATTCTTTTGCTCAATTATTTGAGTGCCGTATTAGTTCCCTTTGGAGCCGCTTTCCTCATTGCATATATCCTAGACCCTCTTGTGAATATTATTCAGAAAAAAGTTCACTTTAGAATCATTGCTGTGATTTTAGTTTTAAGCTTGATTACCGCTTTCATCACTACTAGTTTAGTGATTCTTATCCCTAAAGTCACTATAGAAATACAAAGGCTAGGGGTTTTGCTCGGCAAACTTTTAAATGATTCTTCTTGGCGTGCTAGATTAAACGAAATTGTACCAGAAAATTTTATAGACCATTTGCGTCAATTAATCTCTATAGAAAAAATCAGTGTCTTTATGCAGAGTTTAGACTTTTGGAAAGAAGCTCAAGGTATTTTCAATAAACTTCTTCCCGGAGCTTTGGGTATTTTATCTGGAACTGCCACTTTACTTTTTTGGTTTTTAGGGCTCCTTTTAATTGTAATGTATCTCATATTTATTATGTTAGACATGCCAAAATTAAGGAGCAAAATCAAACAATTAGTCCCTATTAAATATCAATCAGAAGCCACCGAACTAGCTAAAAGTATGGATTTTTTTATGGCGTCTTACTTTAGAGCACAAACCATAGTCGCTATGAGTGTAGGTATTCTTTTTGCAACTTCATTTTCCATTATGGGGCTTCCGATGGGCTTCTTTTTTGGGCTCTTTATAGGTGCACTCAACATGGTCCCCTACTTGCAGCTGGTGAGCATTCCCATTGCTTTACTTTTGGGTGTTGTTTATGCTCTCGATACAGGCACACCCTTTTGGCAAGTCTTAATCATAGTCACTGCTATTTATGGAGTGATTCAAGTGATTCAAGATTTGATTTTAGTCCCCAATATTATTGGTAAAAGCATGAACTTACCTCCCATAGGCATATTACTTTCTTTATCTGTATGGGGCAAACTGCTAGGTTTTTTGGGTTTAATTGTTGCCATTCCCTTCACTTGTTTGACTATGGCCTACCTAGATAAATTTCAAAAAATAAGAGACTCAGCCTATATTCAAGGAGAAAATACTGCCCAAAAGCACTAAAAACCTTTAAACCTTGTCATATTAAGGCTTAAAATGCAAAAGAATGTAAAAAACTATTGCTAAAATTTCAAAAAAAGATATAATATTTAACATCATTTCCTCAACAATAGGAGTTACAATGAACAAACAAGACCTTATCGCTGCAGTTGCAGACGATAAAAACGCTGGCCTAGAATCTAAAGCAGCAGCCGAACGCGCTGTTAATGCTGTGATCGATGCTATTTCCAATGGAGTGAAAAAAGACGGTGTTGTTCAACTGATAGGTTTCGGAACCTTTCAAGTAAAACAACGCAGTGCTCGCACTGGTCGTAACCCACAAACTGGCGAACCTTTAAAAATCAAAGCTTCTAAGTCAGTTACTTTTAAAGCTGGATCCAAATTAAAAGAACTGGCTCAAAAAACCAAGTTACCAAAAAAATAACTCGAATTAAAAGGACCGCGAATGCGGTTCTTTTTTTTTCTAAATTCAATCCAGTTGCTGTTTTTAGAAAGTAGAATCTCAATGAGTCTCTCAGGTATTGAATCTACAATACACATTAGCCCAATTTTTATTTATAAAATCCTATTTTTAAAACGATTACTTCTTGGTTTTATTTTAAATATCCTTGACCAATAAAGCCACATTCAAAGTCATTTTAGTCTAAGTTAGAATATTTGCGTTTGTTTTCTTTATTTTTCTAATTCACATAAGCAATTGATTTATATAAACTTACAAAGACTTTAAACGCAAACCTCAATAAACACGCCTCTTTTATTTAATTTGTATGGCAAATAAAACTTTGCTTTCAATGCTTTTTTATCTATAATAATAGAGAGGCACAGGTATTTTTTGGAGGTTTTATGAAAGGCTTAAAAAGAACATCTGCATTTAGTTTTTACCGGATTCACTCTGGATTTGAGGCATTTAAAAAAAGGTTGGCTCAAGAGTTAGTGGTTCGCAAAGGGATTTATCTAGAAGATTTTGTGGAAGACATCAATTTATATCCATTTTATCGAGCTGGTGAATCGGTGGACTTTACTATTGAAAGTATTTTTGCTACGAGTGACTTAGATTAAGTGCGTCAAAATCACACTTGAATGTTTTTTCTATCCACTTGATTTTTTTCTTAAAATTGTTTGTTCAAGTTTTATTCTTGAATAGAAGTTTTAATAATGGTTTGCTTTTAGCCAGGCGCTTCTGAAACTTCTATAAAAATAGAAAATGCATGGCTTGATATGCTAATTCATTCTCATCTATGATGATTTTGAGTGTTTTTAGGGCTTTTTAATTTCTGAGTTTTCTGTCACTGGTTTTGGACAAGCATTTTGTGCAACAAACTTTCTTTTGTCTATGGAAACTACTTTGCTATTGATGTTGTTTCCACCTTTGAATCGAATTTGTCCGTAAATGCCGTTAAAGTTGCGAGCCCAATTGATTTGATTCACCAAGTTTTTTGGTTTTTGAGCGATGCTTTCAATGATGATATTGGTGGCGTCGTAACTTAAACCGCTGACTTTGTCGCTAGAGGCTTCAATGCCCCATTTTTTTGAAAAAGCTTTTTCAAATTTTTGATAGGATTCGGATTTTTCTAAGTCCAAAAAAGGGACGGTGAAATAGGAGCCATCCACTTGATTTTTACCTTCTATAAGCAAATCTCGCCCGTACCACCCCGATGTTCCCAATAGGGTGCCTTCGATTTTATTAAAAGCGACTTGACCCGCCATAAGCCCTGCGTCTGTAGGGTTCGTTGCTGGAATGAATATGCCGGGAAATTGAAAAACTGTGTCTTGCATGTAAGATCGTCGGTCTTTGGGACTGACTGCATCTAGATTTTTGGCCCCTATGGCTATGTTTTTTTTGCGGATTACTTGCTTAAAACGAATATTTCGTAATAAATCAAATTCTGTTTTATAATCTGGACGGCCTTCTTCGTATAGTTGTTGAGCTAAAATAATGCCACCTCGGCGTTCTACAGCCCTTATAAAGCTGTTAGACATGGCGTTCCCATAATCTCCTGTGGGAGTGAGTACGGCAAATTCCTGTATATCTAAACATCGCATCGCATAATCTGCAATAGCATCGGCCATTCGGTTCATGGTCACATTCAATTGAAAAATATTGGGCCCCATGCGTGCAATGCCGTCGTCTGTTGCTGTTGGCGTGATCATCGGTATGTGCTGGAATAGACTGCCAATCCACGCCCCTACGGTGGCTGCAGGAGCACTCATAATAGGGCCGATAATGGCTATAATACTATCTTGGTTGACCGCTTGTTGTGTTCTCCATAGGGCAATGGCTGCGTCGGCTCGAGTATCTTCTATTCTAATTTTAATTTTCCCTTCTAAGCCGGCTAATTCATGGGCCAGTAAAACACCTTGAACCGCTTCAATTCCGTATTCCGAAAAGTCTCCAGAAAGTGGGGCTAAAACCAAAATGGTCGGTATGCCCGCCCCTGCTTTTTTTAAAGATTCGATTCCTTGCTGAGCAGTTCGAATCAAAGATTCACTCCCTCCAGTTTTTATGGCCCTATTGTACCAATAACGAGCAGCTTTATAACGGTATTCGTTTTGATTTTCACGCCCTAATTGCAGATAAATCCAAGATAAAATAGAAGAATCTGTGGGGTATTTTTCACTCAAAGATACCAACTGGTCCGATGTCAATAAAGAGGCTGCGATCGTGCGAATGGCGACTTCTTTGGCTCTGGATCTGGCGGCAGGGTTTTTAGTGTAAACCAAAATACGAAGTAAAGACTCTACACCTTCGTAAACAGAAGCTTCTTCTATTTTTAAAATGGCATCCACCACTTCCATTCGCTCACGGTAAGGACTTTTAGTGTAGTACTCTAAAAACTTTGTGGTCACGAGTTTGCATTCTTTTTTTTCACCGAGCCTTAAATAAGATTCTGCTAATAATACTGTCGCCTTTTCTCCGTCTTCGAATCGAAATCTTTTTTGAGAGACACCTTTCAATAAAGAAGCAGCTTCTTCAAATTGAGAGTTTGCAATGAGTTCTTTGGCACGGTCAATATTTTGATTTTGAGTAAAACCAAGCGAAATAAGGATTAATATTAGACTAAAATACTTCATAGTTCAAAATCACCGTCTTGAATTACTAGGTGCTCCCTTTTGATTTGTTTTTGCATGCTTTCGGGTAGTTTCACCCAATCTACCACATCTATAGAAAAAGGAAATGACTTTTCTGAAAAAGCAGTTTCTATAGCGACCATTTTTTCTACAGAAATAGGTTTGTCACTCACAATGGCTATATTGAGCTCTGTTTCTGGTGTTAAATTGACGCCAGACACGCGAGGGCCATAGGCATAAACAATAAATCCATCAAAATGAATTTTAAGGATTTTTTTGATGAGCCCTAAATAATCTGCTTCTAAATATAAAGACATGCTTTATAATATAGTAATAAGTTTTATCTTTAGAGATAGAAGACTTTAAAATAAACTACTCATTTGAGCAGGTTTTGCGGTTTTGGTAGCAGTTTTAAAATAACAAGCTCTGAAAAAGTCCCCACCCTAACAGAAGGCCCCCAAGTATGAACTCCCGAGCTTACAAACCAAAGAGCATTGTCTAAATATCCTAAGCCATAACTCAAGGGCCAAATCCATCGGATTATAATATTTATCGGGAAAAACTGCCCCTGATGGGTGTGTCCAGAAAGACTCAAATTAGGGCTTCGAAGGGGCTTTTCTCCTTCTAAACCTTTAGGTTGATGATCTATCACTATCCACGCTAAATTAGTATCTGCGGGTGCCAAATAATCCAAGGGATAACGGTCTTCACCGATACTTTTTGCATATTGGTGGTCTTTTCGGCCGCTAATGCACAATAATTCATTACAAATCGTTGAATCAAGTAGTGTGTGCATGTGGTTTTCACTCATCCACTTTGCAAAATCAGAACCTCTGCTTAATAGGTAAGCCTCGTGATTGCCTACTACTCCATAAAAACCATAAGGTGCTTTTATTTTTTGAAAAAGAGAGTCGTAAAGGTTTTTATTTAAATATTCCACCGAAGCATCCGAAATATCTCCACCAAATAGCACTATATCTGGTGCAATAGAATCAATGTCATGAATAATCCTTTCAAATTTGGATTTTGGAAAACCCGCCACCAAATGTAAATCAGTAAAAAAAACAATTTTAACTTCTTTTTGGATGTTTTCTAAAGGGATTTCTACTGAATGGTATATATAGTGATGGTTGTTCCACGCTCCATAAACAAAATAAGGGATTGTCACCAAAAATGAAAAAAGAAACACTAGTCGATGATACAAAAGCTTTGTCTTTTTAGATGATTTTTTAATAAACAGATACAACCAAATAGTGAGGTCAGTGATAATACTGAGCAACAAATAAATCATAAACCATATCATTACAAAACCAGAAACCCAGTGCATCCAGGCATTGGACTTTGGAAAGAACACAAATAAAATAAAAGCGATGATGAGCAGTGAAATTAAATTACGGTGCTTGCTTGTCCACAAGCTCCTCAGCTTTATAAATAAATACACAAAACCAAGCAACACCAATATCAAAGCAAAAATAAACACTATATTCCGTCTCCTTTTATAAGTTTGGCGGATTTAAATTACAGAGTTAAAATAGAAATTTGAAACTCGAAAAAAAAGAAACTCAGTCACCTTTTAATCGAGAGAGCACCGAGGATAGGATTTGTTGGTGTAAGGCTTCTACACTTTGATTCGCGGCAAGGACTTTTGCATGTTGTGGAAAGCGTTTGGCTATGTCTAAATAACCTTCTCTAACCCTTTCAAAAAACAAATCTGACTCTGCCTCTAATCGGTCTGGCTTTTTATTTTCCAAAAGCATTCTATCTCGACTTTCACTCACAGGAAGGTCTAAAATAACAGTATAATCTGGAAAATACTCACCACAAGTCAAACTAGACAACTCTAAAATCAAACTAGGATCCAATTGACGACCAAAAGCTTGGTAAGCGTAAGTGCTCCAGGCAAATCGGTCGGCCAAAACCAGTTTATTGGCAAGAAGAGCGGGCTTGATAAGCTCATCTATGACTTGAGCCCTAGCTGCATTGTATAAAAGTAGCTCTGTCTGTATGGCCATCTTGTCTTGGAATTCAACATTTAACAAAAGTTCTCTAATATTTTCTGAAATTTTAGAACCACCAGGCTCCCGAATACGAAGACATTCATAACCTTGTTTTATTAAAGCTTTTTCTAAAAGGTCCATTTGTGTGGTTTTACCAGAACCATCAATGCCCTCTAAAGAAAAAAAACCTCGACTTGTCAAAAGAGACTTATTCATGAATGCCGTGACACCTTTTATATTTTTTACCCGAACCACACCAACAAGGATCGTTTCTACCGACTTTAGGGCCATCGTTTTTCACAGGTTCTATTTTTTTAGGTTTTGGTGGTGAATTAGAACGAAGTGCAGACACATCGCCTTTGATTTCTCCACTATTCTCAATAGTCCTTTGAGGTGCCTTTGGCTTTGGTACAATTTGTTCTGGAGACACAGAACTCCCATCTGGAAGTTGTATGCGAATGTTTAAAATGCGTATCGCCGTCATCACAGCAATATTTTCTAAACAGGACTCAAACATTTTAAAACCCTCTGCTTTGTACACCATTAAAGGGTCTTTTTGAGCATAGCCTTGGAATCGAATAGCTTCTTTGAGTTGATCCATTCCATAAAGATGCTCTTTCCAGTGCTGATCAATAGTCAGCAATAATATCCTTCTTTCTAATTGCTTAAAATCATCCTCGGGAACCACATCTACAAGTTTTTCATACTTCAGGTGTACTTTTTGAATAATATCTTCTAAAAGCCCTTCGGCATCCATCCGTTGTAGCTCTTCATCACTCCAGTTAGAATCTAAATTAAAGCTCCTTTTAAGCTCTAGCTTCAAGCCTTCCATGTCCCATTCTTCGGCATAGCGATTGGCTTGCACATATTCTGAAACTTTAATATCAATGGCATCTTCAATTCGATTTAAAATATCTTGTTGGACATCGTCTCCATTCAAAATACGACGACGCAAGCCATAAATCACCTTTCTTTGCTCATTCATCACATTATCATAATCCAGCAAGTACTTTCGAGCATCAAAACTTTGCCCTTCCACTCGCCTTTGGGCCCCACGGATACTTCGACTCACAAAAGAGTGTGTGATAGCCTCTTCTTCGTCAATATTAAAACGCGTCATCAACTGCTTTACATTGGCTCCGCCAAAAATACGCATCAGATTATCGTCTAAAGAAAGAAAATACTGACTAGAACCCGGATCCCCTTGACGGCCAGCACGCCCCCTCAGCTGATTATCAATACGCCTAGACTCATGCCTTTCAGTACCAAGCACATGCAAACCACCCACTTCAATCACCCCAGGCCCAAGTGCAATATCGGTACCACGCCCCGCCATATTAGTAGCAATAGTCACTTTGTTTAAATGACCAGCAAACTGTATAATTTCTGCTTCTCGTCCATGATTTTTGGCGTTTAAAACTTCGTGTTCTATTTTTTCTTTTTTTAAGAGTGCCGAGATCTTTTCGGATTTTTCAATAGAAGCTGTACCCACCAATAAAGGCTGGCCTGTCTCGTGTCTTCTTTTGATCTCTCGAACAATAGACTTCCACTTCACTCCTTCTGACTTGTACACCAAATCTTGCTTATCTTCTCGAATACAAGGTTTATGAGTTGGAATCACCCAAGTATTCATATTATAAATCTTCACAAATTCAGTGGCTTCTGTTTCGGCCGTACCTGTCATACCAGAAAGCTTCTCGTACATACGGAAATAATTTTGAAAAGTAATAGTCGCCAGAGTTTGATTTTCTCTTTTGATTTGCACCCCTTCTTTTGCTTCAATGGCTTGGTGCATTCCATCGGAGTATCGGCGGCCATCCATCAATCGTCCAGTATTTTCATCGACAATAATCACCTCATTGTCTCGAACAATATAATCCACATCTTTTTCAAACAAATGGTGAGCACGAAGCGCCTGATTAATAAAGTGCACCCACTCAGCATGTTCTCCATAAAGATTGGTAATTTGCATCAAGGACTCAATACGGGTCACGCCTTTTTCTGTGATCTGTATATTTTTATTCTTTTCATCTACCGTAAAGTCTTTATTCTTTTGTAGGTTTTTCACCAAAGCATTCGCCTTGGTGTATTTGTCGGTAGCATCTTCGGCTGGACCACTGATAATCAGAGGGGTTCTAGCTTCATCGATCAAAATAGAGTCCACTTCATCCACAATGCAAAAATTCAAATCTCTTTGCACCAGTTGTTCTTTTTCGACCGCCATATTGTCTCGAAGGTAATCAAAACCAAACTCATTATTGGTACCATAAGTCACATCGGAGTGGTAGCTTTTTCGTCGTTCTTCGCTATTGAGTCCATTTACAATCAAGCCAACACTAAGTCCCAAAAAGTTATAGACTTTTCCCATTTGTTTAGCATCTCGTTCGGCCAGGTAGTCGTTCACAGTCACCACATGAACTCCCTTTCCAGAAAGTGCATTCAAATAAACCGGAAGCGCAGCAGCTAGCGTTTTACCTTCACCCGTCGCCATTTCTGCAATAGAGCCTTCGTGAAGCACCAAACCTCCAATCATTTGCACATCAAAGGGCATCATCCTAAAAGGTTTCACAGACTCTGGATACAGCTCACGCACCTTAGCATAAAGACGAGCAGGTAAATAAACCTCGTGTTCTGGTTTCCCGGCTTCTAGCTCTGCTTTTGCTTGTTTTGCCACCGCCTGTAAATCCTCGTCTAACTGAGAAAAATCAAAGTGGTGTTCAGGATTAAAAATATTAAAAACACCCAAACGACGGTCGCACGCTTCTTGACACACCGCAAAAGCCTCCACCCGAATATCGTCTAGGTTTTTGGACTTTTCTAGCTTTTCTTTCAATTGATTTGTCTTTAATGCAAGCTCAGCATCGTCTATCTCTTTTATTTCTTCTCGATATTGGTGTATTTTCGCAATAACAGGGCGAAGCTGCTTCACTTTTCGATCATGAGGGGATCCAAAAGCTTTGTGTAACAAAGAATCAATAAAACTCATAAAAAAGTTCCTTCACAAAAATCATATTTTAATAGACAAAATTTAAAAACTCAATTATAATGTAGAAAAACACAGCTCCAATTAAAATAAATAATCCTAAGACTCTCTATAAATTTGTCCAAACCACAATCTTTTGCACTCCAAACTTCAATAATTAATAAAAACTCTTAAAAAGCTCTTAAATTTTTAGCCTACAAAAAGCTTTTTTGAACAATTTCTATAATAACTAGAGCTATTACGATAAAAACATGCCTATCATTCAAAAAACACTATCCGGCCTCCTTTTTTCTATTCTCTACTCATTTCGATGGAAGCAGCAAACTTTCTACAGCAACTGGCTTTTTTTAAACCCAAGCACTCCTCCAAAAGATTTAAAAAAACATTACCAACAAACACTAAAAAACCTAAGTGCTCACAGCCTCGAATTTTTAAATGGACTCCATCACTTCAAAAAACTCCCACCAAACTTTACAGATTACCCTACTTCAACTCAAAACACCCTATTCCACCTCCATCCCGACAGTCTTTTAGCTCTTCAAAAAGCAAAAGAAGGCGGCTTACTCCTCACTGCACACTATGGAAACTACGAAGCACTAGGCGCATGGCTTAGCCAATTGGGCATTCCCCTCAAAACCAGTTACGCCCCGCAAAAACCAAAACTTTTAAACCGCATACTAGAAAAACTCAGAAGCACCAACACCAACTCTTACTCTATTTTAATAAAAAACCCAAAAACAATTTTATCACTCATTCAAAAGAGAAAACTTTTTTGTCTCTTAGCAGACCAAGACTACCGTCAGAAAAAAACTCCCACCTCTCTTTTTTTTAACCAGCAAGTCCAATGCAACCCCATTCCAAATTTCATTTTAAAACACCACCCTCAATGCCCTGTATTCTTTGCCTATATTGAAGAAACTCCTTATCAAAAAACTTTACATTTTTCTGAAATATCCTCAGAAAACTTTTACACGCATTATCACCAACACCTAGAAAAAATCATTCAAAATTCTCCTCATCACTGGTACGGATGGGTTCACAGGCGTTTTTATTCTAGCCACCCTTTTATCTACAATCCAAAGCCTCCAAACTCCCATAAACACTAAAAACTGTTTTTGATATTGGGCCTTCCCCGCCATAAAAAACAAAGAAAGCCGAAGCGGGTCGGGTGTTTTGTTGCAATCTTTTTCAACTCGCATTGAATACGCAAAAAAAGGATTTCCACGACACCCCCTAAGGCAAAACATCTTATAGCTTCTTTTTTACTGCAGCTTTCCATAAAAAAAAGGCACAATTTCACTCATACCTTTTAAAAAAACCTAAGAGTTTTCAACACTATATTGAACAACTAATCTATTCTCTCTTCACTTGTTCTTTTAATAAATCACGAATCTCGCTCAGCAACACCTGTTCAGCAGGGAGTGGTGCTGGCTCTTCAACAACAGGAGCAAGCTCCTCCTCTTCTTTTAGTTTTTTTCTCATTTGTGTCATAAAACCAAGAAACTTCTTCAACACTAAAAAGAGAACTATAGCCACCACAAAAAAACTGACTACTTCACCAATAAACAAGCCATAAGGTATATCAATAATCTTTGCCACTTCCACACCATCTACCATCTCTGTCCCTCGATGAAACGACAGCTTCCACTCTGAATAGTTGGTACCACTAGGCATCACCAAAGAAACCATAGGCATGATCACATTGGCCACAAAAGATGACACAATTTTACCAAAAGCACCACCGATAATCACACCCAGTGCCATATCTACAATATTGCCCTTAAAAGCAAATTGTTTGAACTCAGTCATTAAGCTGTTTGCTTTATTTTTTATGTTCATTATAGATCTCCTATCTTTTGAATTCACCCACAATTTAGCTTTTTTTGAGATAAACAAAAGACTTATCTATCTTTGGGCCATGATTTGGATTTTTTTAGCTTTTAGCTCTGCACTATTCCTTGGGTTTTATGACATTTCAAAAAAAGAAGCCCTTTCTAAACATGCTGTGGTCTTGGTTTTATTTTTTTGCAGCGTGGTAGGGCTTGTGGCTCTGATCCCTTATATTTTTCTTGGCCATATCCCTTTTATCTCATTGCAAGAACATCTACTCATTATAGGAAAAGCCTTTATTGTCAGTGCTAGCTGGGCCTTCACCTTTAATGCTATTGCAAGGTTGCCTTTGAGCGTGACAGCTCCTATTCGGGCGAGTGCCCCAATGCTCACCATTTTAATCGCTGTTTTATTCATGGGAGAACGGCCTTTAGCATTGCAATGGGCTGGCATTATCGTGACCGCTTCGAGTTATTTTTTATTTAGTATCGCAGGCAAACGAGAAATGGGGAGCTTTTTTAGGAACCCATGGGTACTCCTTATGTTTATAGGCACACTCATTGGTGCCTTTAGTGGTGTTTACGATAAATACCTTTTTCAATTTTTAAAATTTGAACCCTTAACAGTGCAATTTTGGTTCAATGTTTATATGACTGTGATTCATTCTTCGGTGCTTCTATTGGTTTGGTCTAAAGAAAAGAAAAAAGAAAACAAAACTTCGCTCTTTCAATTCCATTGGATTTTACTCGTAGTCGGTGCTTTTTTATTTGTAGCCGACCGTATTTATTTTATAGCATTGCATCAAGAAGATGCTTTAGTTTCTGTGGTCACCATTATCCGAAGGTCCAATGTGATCGTTGGCTTTTTGTGGGGTGTTTTGGTCATGAAAGAACTGGGTTCAAAAACCAAATTCGCAGCCTTGGGAGGCATTATCACAGGGCTATTGCTCATTGCGATCAGTTAAAAAAATTAGCCCTCTAAAAGAGAGCTAATTTTTTTGGATTTTTATTGAACTTCTATTTTTTTGGCTTCGGCTTCTTTTTTCTTGGTCAATGAAACTCGTAGCACTCCATTTTCCATGGCTGCCTTCACATTCTCCACATCGATTTCATCGGCCACTCTAAAGGATCGTTCGTATTTTATTTCATTTTCGCCGCGTTTACGAGTCGCTTTGACGGTCAAAACACTCTTCTCGACCTCTATAGAAGTGTCTTCTTTTTTAACTCCAGGAAGCTCTACTTCTAAGGCATAACCAGCATCGGCTTCATATACATAAGCAGAAGGTACCACAGAATTAGAGCCTTCGTAATTGTTAAAAAAATCTTTGAATCCAAAAAAAGTTCTAGGTGCAAGTTGATTGTTTAACATAGTTTACTCCTTGTTAAATTTTGTTTCTATACACCTATATGCAATATCTATGCCAATTTTATTAATTGGCTTTTTAGAGCTTTTTAGGCCATTTTTAAGCTAAAAAAAGCCTTCCCTTTCAAAAGGAGACATTTTTGTATTGCAATGAAACGCCTTTTTGATTCAAAATCGTTCACTTCTCTTTTCTTTATATTTAAAACCCAAATTCAAATAGCATGCCAAAATAGTGAGAAGTGGGAAGTGAAAAGTGCTTAGTGTTAGAGATGTTGTGCGGAAAGCGGAGGAGAGACGGTGCGAAATCCATGCCAGAAATGCTGAGATGCGTGCTTGAAAAAAGTTTTTAATCACCCTGAATACTTTTCACTTCAAACCTATAAACACTTAACTCACTTATGTTATGCTAAAAATAAAGCAAAAAACAATTTAGAGCGAGTAATTTGCTCGACAATCGTTTAAAATTATTGTATAATTTCATCGATCATACGGAGGATAAATGCGTTATACCATATTAATAGTTTTAACAACACTTTTAGGTTGTTCATAAAGATGAAAATGATATCTCTGGACTTAATTCGATTTTAAAACAAATAGAAGGAGATAGTTTGCTACCTTATTTTGAATTTGATTCAAATGGCAATAAAATTAATTTTGATTTTAAAAATGAAGCTATACTCATGAAAACTGATAATGAGTATCGAAAAAGTATTGCTCGTCCATTAGATTATGTCTGTAGAACAAGTTTATTGGCTTTAAGTAAAAAATATAAAGTGATTCTTACAAGTAAAGGAGATACTCTCTTATCAGATCGATTACTATTTGAAAGTTGTGTAAATATTGGTTTTTCTTGTGAAACTAATTGTGATGAGAGTTCTGAAGAAGATCCCTATTTAGAAATACAAAAACCGCTGAAGAAAACTGTTGAGAATCAAGATTACTCTTCTAACACAACGGTTGAAATTTACCCTTATAGAATGATAGCGTCATCTTTTATAAGTGGGATTAAATTAATTTATTCCTCAGCAGGTGCTGAAACATATTTTAAAAAGAGGGAGCGAGTGTGGAGGGGGCTATCTGGTATGGTTTGGAGATGGGTTGATTTTGATCCGGATAGAAATGGAATTAGAGTTGGTTGTTTTCAGTGTGAATATAAAGTTAATGAGTCTAGCGGCTACCCTTCTGAATTTGCCTGTAAAAAGAAAACGGAATCTAGTGTAGATACATGGGGCGATACAGAAGATATAACACAACGCTGCTATTTAGATATGTTTGTTAAATCAGTTGGCGTGTCAGTAACGGAGAAAGGCGAGACTAAACCTAAGGCATCCTTTACATTTATAAAAAAGTATGAAGGAGGCGTGATTGGATTACACCGAGTGGTTCATAAGGATCTTGAATTTAGGGCTAAAACGAGTAAGGGGCTTTCAAGTGATGTTATTAATTTTATTAATAAGAACGAAAAATATCGCATAGATTATCGTTAGGAGAACAGATGAAAAAGTTGTTTATTTTAATTGCATGTGTTTTATCGCTATCTTATTCTTTTGATTTAGAAGTGTCTGCAAGTGTTATCGCTTCTCCTGATAGGGGTGCGTTAAGTGTGGCTAATTATTTTGGAAATAAAAGCATTTCTACCAATATTCATTTTTCTACGGTAAATGAAAGCCATTTAATGTTGGGTGCTGGTATTGCTTATCATTTTTTAGGGTATAATGGTCCATATGCCTTTCATTCTTCTGATTGGATGATTAGCATGGGAGAAGAAGCTCACTTTTGGCAATTAGATTTTGGGCTTGGATATCAATATGCTTTTTTTAAGCATTTTGGAGTTTATGTCGAAGTAGCTTATGAGTTTTATGCAGGTAATGGTGGTTATTACACTTTATATAACAGTGAAGATGGATCATTATCCAATGACGGTCTCTATTTTCCTCTTGGAATAGGTCTTCTTTTTCCTTTTTGAATTCAAACTTCTTCATTTCGAAATATTGTATGAATCTCTGTCGTAATGTGAGGCTGAGATGCGAGTTAGAGATGTTGTGCGGAAAGCGGAGGAGAGACGGTGCGAAAAGTGTGCCAGAAATGCTGGGATGCGAGTTAGAGATGTTATGTGGAAAGCGGAGGAGAGACGGTGCGAAAACTATGCCAGAAAATTGGTGTTAATCTTTAAGTGCTAAAAACTTTCCACTTCCAACTTAAAAAAGCCAGGCGTGTGTGAGACTTCATATTTTCTTTGGATTGCTTTAC